>Ga0209542_10008194_pt1 | contig 19609 bp, 25 predicted proteins | sample RifCSPhighO2_01_FD_184028 | JGI IMG/M metagenome (GOLD analysis project Ga0209542, IMG submission 184028) | Soil microbial communities from Rifle, Colorado - Rifle CSP2_plank highO2_0.1 (SPAdes) (version 2) | ecosystem: Environmental > Terrestrial > Deep subsurface > Rock core/Sediment ...
TAAATCCTCTTCTGACCATATCGGCTGCGTCTCTTCTTACCTTGGGCACGTTTGGATTTTGTGTGTATGACATATATCTATGATACTTTTCTCTTTCCGTCCAAGCTAGTGAACCATTACGTAAAAATTGACTTTTTAGTTATAATTTGTTACTGTTACGTATAAAGAAACCTGCCTACCGGCAAGTAGGTTTAGCTTTGATTAATCCGCTTTTCTCCTTTAATCCCACACTCTCCTCCATTTTAGGGAGGCTGAGAGGGGTTTAAAGAAAAAAAGTGAGATATTGCAAAGTAGCCCGATAATTTAATTATTTACTTGTCCCGTTAGAAAATCAACGGACTTGTAAAAAGATGAAGTTTTATTATTTAAATTTTTTAATGAGATGGCCAAAACCTCAACTGTCGCCAGAAGTAAAAAGAAACCAAAGTTCAGCACCCGGGCTAAAAACCGATGTTTTCGCTGTGGCAGGGGCAACAGCTTTATGCGTGATTTCGGTCTTTGCCGTATCTGCTTCAGGGAGTTGGCAAACGAAGGGATGCTTCCCGGGGTTCGCAAGTCAAGTTGGTAGTTCGGCAAGCTCACTATAAATAAAAAATTATGGATTCAATTGCAAATATGTTAATAGTAATGAAGAATGGAAGTCTAGCAGGCAAAGAATCTGTGTTTTTACCGGCTTCTAAAATCAAGTATGCTATTCTAGAATGTTTGAGAAAAGAGGGGTATATTTCGGAGGTTATGAAGAAAATCAGAAAAAATCAGCCGGTACTTGAGGCCAAACTCATTTACATAGACAAAAAGCCGAAAATTACTCAAGTGGAACGAATTTCAAAACAATCCCGACGCGTTTATTTCGGAGTAAAAGATATTCATAAAGTCAGAAGTGGGTCCGGATTGCTTGTGCTTTCAACACCCAAAGGAATTTTATCAGGCAAAGATGCTCGACGTGAGCAAGTAGGAGGCGAAGCATTATTTAAAATTTGGTAAAAGGCCAGACCTAACATGTTAGGTCTGGCCTTGAAGAAAAATTATATGTCTAGAATAGGAAAACAAGAAATACAAATACCGAAAGGAGTCAAAGTCAGTCTTGCTGGCGGGATTCTTAGTGTTATCGGTCCCAAGGGTACGCTCTCAAAAAATTTTAGAGATGATATTGTTATTACAATCACAGGTGAAATAATAACTTTAAATATAAAAAGAAACGATAAATTTTCCAAAGCGCTTTGGGGCACTTACGCTTCGCATATAAAAAATATGATTCAAGGCACAGAGACTCCATATCAAAAAAAATTAATTTTGGAAGGTGTCGGATTTAAGTCTGAGGTTAAAGGCAAAGAAATTCATTTTGCTTTGGGTTTCTCCCATCCGGTCACTGTGTCCATACCCGAAGGTCTTGCGGTAACTGCCGAGAAAAATAATATTACAGTTACCGGAATTGATAAAGAGTTAGTCGGGTCTTTCACCGCAGCGTTGCGCGCTTTAAAGAAAGCAGAACCCTATAAAGGAAAAGGGATGCGCTATGTTGGAGAAGTTATCAGACGCAAGCAGGGAAAGAAGACAGTATAAATAGGCGCTAGGCATTAGGCTCTAGGCTCTAGAAAACAAAAAAACAATGAAAACAAAACAAGACAAAAGAATAAGATTAAAGAAAAAAATCAGAGTAAAGATAAAGGGTACAAAAGTGCGTCCAAGACTGTCTGTTTTTCGTTCTAATAAATTTATCTACACACAAGTTATTGACGACACGACTGGGAAAACATTGTGGGCTGCAAGCGATGTTAAGATAAAAAAGGGCACCAAGACCGACAGAGCCAAAAAAGTTGGCCAATTGATTGGACAGCTTTGCTTAAAAGCAAAAATTAGTAAAGTTGTTTTTGACCGAAATGGGTTCAAATACACCGGTCGGATAAAAACAGTGGCAGACGAAGCTCGAGCAGCGGGTCTTAAATTTTAACCTTACATTTATATGGAAAAAACCAACGAAAAAAAGAACAGCGGTCGCCGGTCATCTTCTTTTGGCCGTCCCAAGCCCGAATTTGACCAGAAGATTCTGAATATTCGCCGAGTGACCAGAGTCGTTGCCGGCGGACGCAGATTTTCTTTCAGCGTTGCTTTGGTTGCGGGGGATAGAAAAGGGGCGGTTGGCTTTGGTTTGGGAAAAGCCGGAGATACTGCGCTGGCAATCAATAAAGCGCTAAGAAATGCCAAGAAAAATATGGTTAAATTAAATCTGACTAAAACTATGTCCATTCCCCATGAACTTAGAGCTAAATTTTCCAGCAACTCTGTGGTTCTTTTCCCCAATAAGGGCCGAGGACTTGTAGCCGGCTCGGTGGTGCGCGATATAGTAAAATTAGCCGGCATGAAAGATATTACCGGAAAAATTTTATCTAAGAGCAAAAATAAATTAAACAATGCCAAAGCGGTCATGAAAGCTCTTTCAGTTATCTCTTCCAAATATTCAAAGCCCGCAGCCATAATTAAAAAAGAAGAAACAAAAGAAAAAGAAAAAGCAATTGTTTCACCATAATAAATCAACTATGCAAATTCATAATTTAAAGAGAATTCATAAAAACAAAAAAAACAGATTGATAGGTCGCGGAGGCAAACATGCGAAGACTTCCGGTCGCGGAGGCAAAGGTCAGACAGCGCGCGCCGGCAACAAGCGCCGTCCGGAACTTCGTGATATCATAAAGAAGTTGCCGAAAAATCGCGGTTATCGGTTTAAGTCGGTCAAAAAACCGCTTAAGTTTTCTAAAGACAAAGCGCTTGGGAGCGCGGGAAAGATTGAAAAGTTTTCAGCAATTCGCAAAAGATTAGGCATAAAAGGAAGAAAAATTAAAATTAAATAAAACAATGCAAAATTTTTGGAATAAAATAAAATTAATTTGGACAGACACCACTTTGCGCAAAAAGGTCTTGTTTGTGTTTGCCGCCTTGATAGTCTTCAGGTTGTTCGCCGCTATTCCTATTCCGGGCATTGATACTTTAGCGCTGAACCGATTTCTTTCCAACAACCAATTTCTTGGCATCTTGAACATATTCTCCGGCGGCGGACTGACAAATCTTTCCATAATTATGCTCGGTGTCGGTCCTTACATTACCGGGTCAATCATTATGCAGCTTCTCACCATTATGATACCGACCTTAAAAAGAATTTATCACGAAGAAGGTGAAGCCGGCAGAAAAAGATTTACTCAATACTCCAGATTACTCACGGTTCCCTTGGCAGCTATTCAGGGTTTTGCGCTTTTGTCTATTCTTGAAAATCAAAGCATTTTAACAAATTTAACGGTTTTTGACCAGATTACGAATTTATTTATTGTCATCGCCGGGTCGGTGCTCTTGATGTGGATTGGCGAACTTGTATCTGAATTCGGTATTGGCAACGGTGTGTCGCTGATAATTTTTGCCGGTATTGTTTCTACTCTTCCCTCACAAGTAAGCCAGCTTATTTTCACTTTTGATACCCCTCAAATTCCTCTTTATCTAGGATTTCTGGTATTCGGTCTTTTGGTTATCGCGGCTATTGTTCTGGTGACGGAAGCCGAACGTCCAATTCCGGTAACTTATGCTAAGCGGGTCCGAGGGATGAAAATGTACGGCGGAGGCTCTACCTATCTGCCGCTTCGGGTGAATCAAGCTGGCGTAATTCCGATAATTTTCGGTCTGGCTATTTTATCTTTTCCGCAGATGATCGGAACTGTTTTGTCTCGCTTTGGCAATGCCATAATCGCGAAAATCTCTAGCATACTTCTTTCGTTCACTCAAACTTCAATACTCTATGGAGTGTTGTATTTCGTTTTAGTGTTTCTATTTACCTACTTTTACACCGCAATTACTTTTGACCCAGAAGCGCTTTCTACCAATCTGCAAAAAAACGGCGCATTTATTCCGGGTATTCGTCCGGGTCCGTCGACTTCGGGCTACATCTCAAAAGTCTTGAGCCGTATCACCCTCTTGGGCGCGGTTTTCTTGGGCTTTATTGCAGTCTTGCCTATCATTATGCAACATATTACAGGCATCGCCTCGCTGGCCTTAGGGGGCACCTCCATTCTCATTGTCGTCTCTGTCGTCTTAGACCTGATGAAAAAAGTCGACGCCCAAATCTCCATGCGGGAGTACTAGTTGTATTTTGTTTAAAAATGTTATTATTTAAACATGACTCCAGATAAATTTCCTTATATAGTTAAATCAACACACCCTGAATTTCTTGCCGCTGAAGCTCGAGCAAAAAGTTTAACTGAAAAAGCTTCAATTAACGAAGCAATACAAGTCGTCACAGATTTAGAGAATGAAGTTGCTACAATGCGTATTGCAGACCGTTTCAGTAAAACAAAAAAACCAGATTTCAGTGTTACCTCGGGTGTAGTAAATCCATCATTAACGGACTTGACAGAAGCTGAATACAAAAGACAAACTCTTTTAAATGCACTACACGAAATGAAAAATCAATTAAGTACCCTGACAGGAGGTATAGAAGATATAGTAATGGACATTGAAGCAACAAAAACTGATTAATTCTCTCTCCACTTTTTATATTCTGAGACAATGATATTGATTACTTGCTCTAGGTTGTTTTTGTCCGTGTCTATCACAAGGTCAAAATTATTTTTGTCTGCGTTATTTATTTTATACAAATCCCAGTATCTCTTTTGTTCGCTTTCAAAGCGTTCTGTCATTTTTTTGTAGACTTCTTCTATTGTAGAGACTTTCTCGCTTTCCTGTCTTAGCTTATCTTCTTTCAGGCTGTTTAGAATTCTATTTTTTGCTATTTCCACAGGTAGGTCGAGATATACTTTGAAAGATTCTGGAATCCAATGATAAGCTGTTCTGGAGTCAATAACTACTTTCTCATGGTTTCTCATCCCTCGGAGTTTCTCATCCATCATCTCGTCTATCTTTGGGTCGATTTCCGCTCTTTTGTTGGTCTCAGTTACAGACAACCCTAGCTCTAGTCCAACCTGTCGGAAAAAGTCTCCAGAAGAAAAATGTTTAAACCCTAAGGCTTGTGACACACCTTTGGCGGCAGTAGACTTTCCGCTTCCCAAGCCTCCGCAGATGGTTATAATTTCTTTTTTTAGCATCTTAATAATAATTAAAACATATTTGATTTTATATCACAAATCTTGTATTCTTAAGATATGCAACCGCAAACTTTTATATTTTTTGGAATAGTGGGTTCCGGCAAGGGGACACAGGTCAAGCTTTTGATTGATTTTTTGAACAAGAAAGATGGCAAGGAATGTGTGTATGTTTATCCTGGAAATGAATACAGAAAACTTACCGAATCAGGCAGTTATACAGGTAAGATTATAAAAGAAACTATGACCCTCGGACATTTACAGCCAGATTTTTTAACGGATGCAGTCGTTACTAATATTCTGATTTCTTCGTTAACACCCGAGAAGCATTTATTTGTTGACGGTTATCCTCGCACTTTAGTCCAGTCGGAAAATTTTGAAGAAATGATGAAGTTTTATAAACGAGACAATATTAAAATTATTTACATTGGGCTCTCCGAAGAAGAGGCGATGACACGCAATTTACTTCGCGGCAGAGCTGATGACACCAAAGAAGGCATAGAAAAGAGATTTAATGAATATGCAGAAAAAGTCATTCCGGCGATGAATTATTTTAAAAATAAATCTGGCTATACAACTCATACTATAAATGGCGGGCAATCAATCGAAGATGTGCATAAAGAGATTATCAATGCACTGAATTTTTAACATGGAAGAAACAATTGTAATTTCGCTTGGAGGGTCGCTGATCATACCCGACAATATAGACGTGAACTTTTTAAAAGAGTTTAAAGCTTTGATTCTTGAGTATGTGGTGAAAGGAAAAAAGTTTGTGATTATTACAGGTGGAGGAAAACTTTGTCGCAAATATAACGACGCCGCAAAAGAACTAACCTCTCCTTCTAATGAGGACCTCGATTGGATAGGCATCGCTTCACTTCGGCTCAACGCTGAGTTGTTGAGAGTTATTTTCGGTGAGTACGCGCATAGCGAAGTTGTAACAAATCTTACTCAGCCTTTTTCTTTAGATAAGCCTATAGTTATAGGCTCTGCTTACAAGCCCGATTGGAGCTCGGACTGGAATGCAGTACAGGCGGCGAAAAATTTGGGCGCAAAAAAGATAATAAACTTATCAAATACGGATTATGTGTATGACTCTGATCCGAAAAAAAATCCGAATGCGAAAAAAATTGAGAAAATTTCTTGGAAAGATTACAGGGCAATGATACCAAAAGAATGGAATGCAGGCTTGAATACTCCTTTCGACCCAATAGCTTCAGAGATAGCAGAAAAAGAAGGAATCACAGTTATAACAATGAACGGCAAACCAATTGATAACTTAGCGAAGTGCCTAAACAGTGAGAAGTTTGCTGGTACAATAATCTCATGATTATAGTTAAAACCCCGGAAGAAATAAAAATACTGCGGGAAGGGGGCAGACGCTTGGCGACTGTGCTTTATAAAGTGCGCGATAGAATAGCTCCGGGTGTTTCCACTTATGACTTAGATATTTATGCTGAAAAACTAATTCGAGACATGGGCGACGAGCCGGCATTTTTGAATTATCGTCCGGATGGAGCGAGAATTTCGTTCCCGGCAACACTGTGTATTTCTGTAAACGACGAAGTGGTACACGGTATTCCGAAAAAAGAAAGAATTTTAAAAGAGGGGGACATTGTTTCAATTGATTTGGGAGTAAAACATAAAGGGCTTTTTACCGATATGGCGCTCACGACGCCCGTAGGCGCGGTTTCTGACTCAAGCTTAGAGCTTATGAGAGTCACCGAGCAGGCGCTTCAAGTGGGCATAAATGAAGCTGTAGGAGGTAATAGGGTGGGGGACATCGGGCACGCGATAGAAAGCTTTATTCGTTCTCAAAAAGGTGGAGAGCGATACGGTATCGTGGAGATTTTAGCTGGACACGGAGTCGGCAGGCAGATACACGAAGACCCTTACATACCGAATTTTGGAAAAAAGGGAACTGGCGCCAAATTAGTTCCCGGTATGGTCATAGCCATAGAGCCGATGTTAAATAACGGTACCAAAAATGTAACTCTCGACGACGATGGATACACTTTTCATACTGCCGACGGCAAACGAAGCGCCCATTTTGAACACACCATACTTATTACTGAAGGAGAACCGGAAATTTTGACCAAAGTTTAGTTTTTTGTTGTATACTTAAATAAATGGAACCATCATTTTTTAGGGAAATGCCAAAGTTTAAGACTCCGGAAGAGGAGCTTGAGTTTTTGCGCGCTCATATTGCTAAGAAGGAAGCAGATTTGATAAGCCTTGGCCAGTTTGAACATGCGAGTGATAATGCAGTCAGAGATGTAATGGGAGTCTATAAAAATATACCCGCGCGGGAAGTATTGCGCAAAGATAATATTTTAGATAAAAAAGAAAAAGAAAACATCATTCTCGCGCTCAAACCCGAGCCCCACGACGTAATCATGGAAGAGCTTTTGGGTATTGTCATTACCAAAGGAATTCGAAATGCGCTGACAGTGGTAGAAGATATGAGCAACCCGCATATTGACGACGATTTTCATAGACTCCTAATTCAATATATAAAAACCGGGCAGGTAATCACAGACTTTAAAGAAGGTACTCCGCTTTATAAATCTCTGAATATGACGCTTTTTGAAATAACCCTTCCGCCTCCGACAGATGAGACTGACAAATCTAAAGGCTTCAAGGAATTCATTGGCGCCATGGAGCAGTTTTATGCCGGTATGCATTCTATTTCTCTGGACAAAAACAATAAAAAAGAAAATTACTTTACCTTGGAGGTCGCGCTAAGTCAGGATAGCGATGAAGTGGTAATCTATGCCGCGATACCGAACAAGCATATATCGCTTTTTGAAAAACAAATCTTGGCTTTTTATCACAACGCCAAAGTTCGCGAGGTGTCGGACGATTATAATGTATTTAACGAAGGCGGCGCTTCGGTCGGAGCTTATGCATCTTTTCGGGAACGCGCGGTAATGCCTATTAAAACTTATGACAACCTAGATCACGACCCGATGAACACAATATTGAATGTTTTCTCTAAGCTGAAACGCGAAGGCGAAGGCGCGGCGATTCAACTGGTGGTTACGCCGGCCGGAGATAAATTTATAAATGAATTTCATATAATCTTAGATGACGTGAAAGACGGAATATCGGTCAAGCATGCGGCAGATAATTTTTATAAATTTAGTAGTGCATTTAAAAAAGCAAGCAAGCATCTTATTTTTGGAGAAAAAAAAGCGGAAGAAAAATCAGACGAAAAAAAGGAAAAATATATGAAGGGACGTCGCGCGGTGGACGAAGGCGCAGCGGAGAAAATAGGCAATAAGGTAAAAAGCACCATCATGAAAGCGAACATTCGCGTAGTAGCTTCAAGTGATACCAAAGAACGTTCCGAAGTCATATTGCAGGAAATAGAATCTTCTTTCAATCAATTTTCCGAGGCGGCCAGCAATTCTTTTGTTTTTGAAAAAATGCATGGCAGTGATTTAAAGAATTTTTTTCATGATTTTTCTTACCGCTCTTTTACAAGTGACAAAATTTTGCCAATGAACTTAAAAGAGCTTGCTTCCATATTTCATTTCCCGGTCGGCATAGGAAGCCAGCCCCAACTCAAAGAGGCCAGGGCGGGTATCGCTCCGGCGCCGATAGAGATGGGGCACGAGGGCATAGTTTTAGGCGTCAACAGCTATCGAGGCAGAGATACGGAAATTCGCATGACCCGTGAAGACCGAATGAGACATTTTTATGTTATCGGCCAGACGGGAACCGGCAAGACCAACATAATGCTCAATATGATTACGCAAGATATAAGAGCTGGCGACGGCTGCTGTTATATTGACCCGCACGGCACCGACATTCAAACTATTCTTTCACGTGTGCCGAAAGAACGCATTGATGATGTCATTTATTTTGACCCAGCTTATACACCTCGCCCAATGGGATTGAACATGTTAGAGTACGATACCAAATATCCGGAGCAAAAAACTTTTGTAGTGAATGAAATGATGGGAATTTTCAACAAGCTTTTTGATATGAAAATAGGCGGAGGCGCTATGTTTGAGCAGTATTTCCGAAATAGCGCCTTTTTAGTAATGGAAGACCCGGAATCCGGTTCAACCTTGTTTGAGATAACCAGAGTTTTAGGAGATAAAGCATTCCGTGATATGAAGCTCGCCAAATGCAAGAATCCTATCATCAAGCAGTTCTGGATTTCGGCCGAGCAGACGACTGGCGACCAGTCCTTGGCGAATTTCGTGCCATATATTTCTTCAAAGTTTGACAACTTCATCAGCAATGACATTATGCGTCCGGTGGTGCTCCAGCAGAATTCCGTTTTTAATTTCAGGCGTATTATGGATGAGAAAAAAATTCTTTTGGTGAACCTTTCCAAAGGTCGGCTGGGAGATATCAACGCAAATTTGATAGGTCTTGTCTTGGTAGGTAAAATTCAAATGGCGGCGCTTTCGCGAGTGGATATGTTCGGCAAGCCGATGAATGATTTTTATTTATACATTGATGAATTTCAAAATGTCACCACGGATTCTATCGCTTCCATTTTGTCCGAAGCCAGAAAATACAGATTGTCGTTAAACATTGCTCATCAATATATTACCCAACTGGAAGAAAATATAAAAAATGCTGTTTTTGGAAACGTCGGCTCCATGGCGGTCTTTCGAGTCGGCACCGAAGACGCCAATTTCTTGGAACAAAAATTCAAGCCGATATTTTCGGCGCAAGATATAACTAAGCTTGATAACTATAACGCCTATATGAGTATGCTGATAAAAGGCACTCCGACCAAGCCTTTTAATTTGTATACTTTACCGCCCGAGAAAGGCAATCCGGATATCGTGGACAGCTTAAAAGAACTTTCTTATATCAAATATGGTCGTGACCGCGCGGAAGTGGAAGCCGAAATCATGGCGAGGTATACCTCGATGGAGTAAGATGGAAGAATTGGAGATAAAATTTTTGGAAGTTGATGTGCCGGAATTGGAAAAGAAACTTTTGCAGATTGGGGCACAGAGAATTAGCGAGTATGCTTATAGCATAGTCCTTTTTGACTATCCGGATTTTAGAATGGACAAAGATCATTCTTGGGTTAAACTGCGAACCGACGGAAAAGAAAGTACTTTAACATATAAAAAGCGAATGGGAGTCAAATCAAACGACGGCAGTATTCCTGATGACGGCATGAAGGAAGTAGAGGTGGTTGTGAGTGAATACGAAAAAACCTTTGAACTTCTAAAATCTATCGGGCTTGTGATAAAAAGAGAAATGAAGAAAAAAAGAATTCGTTATCAGAAAGGCAATACCGTTTTTGATATTGATTTTTGGCCACAGATTCCGCCTTATCTGGAAGTGGAGTCAAATTCTTTCAAGGAGGCGGAAGAAGCGGCGCGAGAGCTTGGTTTTGACCCCAAAAACGGACTTATATGTTCTTCACAAGAAGTATATAAAAGATATGGAATCAATATAAACGATTATTCTTCAATAAGTTCTGAAGGAATGGTCAAAAAGTAAATTTTGCAATTTCATTTTTTTGTGATAGGATAGTCTATATAAATATGGAAGATAAAAACTTAAATGTACTTGAGGTTGTGTCAGTAGCTTCGCAAAAAAAGCTTGAAATTCTAGAGCCAGCGCTGATCTTAATCTTGAGGCTAAGATAAAAGATATAAAAGCAAAAGCACGAGCTAAATTACATTTAGAAAAAAATAAATAATTTTTATAAAACATCTCAAATATGAAAGGACCATTAAGTAATTTTCCAATTATCAAAACCAAAATTCTTAACCTTGCTAGAAGGTTTGACCTTAACAACCCGAAACAACGCCGGGAATATTTTCAAGCGAAGGTTGGCGAGGAAATTAGTCAACTAAAAAAGTATTTGGAAGCAAATACTTTTATTGCGTATCTACTTGGTAAAAAAAATTCAGGCAAGGGAACTTACACAAAATTAATGGCCGAAATTTTCGGAGCCGATAAAATAGGACACATTTCGGTGGGAGACTTGATGCGCAATACTTACAAAGATATTAACGACCTTAAGAAAAGAAAAGAAATTATTGAATATTTAGAGCAACATTATCGCGGATATATTTCTATTGAGGCTGCAATTAACGCGTTAATCGGGAAAAACCAAAAAGTACTTTTACCTACTGAATTTATTCTTACGCTTGTCAAGAGGGAAATTGATAAACTTAATCGGAAAGTTATTTTTTTAGACGGTTTTCCACGCGATTTGGACCAAGTGCAGTACTCGTTGTATTTTAGGGATTTAGTAAATTATCGTCTTGATCCGGATATATTTATTGCTATTAATATTCCAGAATCAGTGATTGATGAACGTATGCGTAATCGTGTAGTTTGTCCAAAATGCCAAGCACCGAGGAACTTGAAAACTTTCCCGACCAAAGAAGCCGGTTTTGACGAAAAATCAAAAGAATTTTTTCTCATTTGTGATAACCCAGAATGTAATGGTGAGAGAATGGTTGGCAAAGTAGGAGACGATGCCGGTATTGAAAGTATTCGTGAGCGTTTGGACTTAGATAATAGATTAATAAAAAAAGTAATGTCACTTCACGGAATACCCAAAATTCTTCTTAAAAATGCTATACCTGTCAGCAGTATTCAGGATAATATTGTAGATGACTATGAAATAACGCCTAAATACATGTTTGAGCATGATGAAAAAACAGGCAAAGTAACCATTAGTGAAGAACCGTGGGTGGTTAAAGACGACGAAGGCAACGACTCTTATAGTCTGTTAGCTCCTCCTGTGGTAGTTGGACTTATAAAACAATTAGTCAAAGCTCTGGAGCTTTAATTAGTATGTCAGTTAAAATAACTTATTTCGCACATGGCACTACGACAGATAATGAAAAAGAAATTTCATCTGGTTGGTCTGATGTTGGACTTTCAGAACATAGGCGTGAAACAATCTCTGGAATTAAAAGAGCAAATTAAAAACAAAAAATTTGATGTGATATTTTGCTCTGATTTAAAGAGAGCAGTTGATTCTGCTAACTTGGTTTTTAAAGGAATTTCTCCGATTATTGTTGATAAAAGATTGCGTGAATGTAATTATGGGAAGTTTAATGCTTACCCTAATTCTATTGTAGAGCCAATGCGGAAAAAAGAATGTATTTTAAATAAATTTCCAAATGGCGAAAGTTATGAAGATGTCAAAAATCGGGTCGCTGACTTTTTAGACTTTTTGAAAGAAAATTATAATGGTAAAAAAGTAGCCATTATCACCCATAAGGCACCTAACTTAGCTTTGGAGGTTTTGTTAAAAGGAAAAACTTGGGAACAGGCTTTTACCGAAGATTGGAGAAACACCAAAGCCTGGCAGCCCGGGTGGGAATACCAGTTAAATTCCTAGATAGAGCCTTAGACTCTATCTAGGCTATCTAAAAATATGTTATACTCATTCGATGAGAAAACAAGCAATCGTGACAGGTGAATATTACCATATATACAATCGTGGAGTAGACAAGCGAAATATTTTTAATGATAAAAAAGATTTGTACCGCTTTATTGAAAGTGTACGAGAATTTAATAAAGTTGAGGGTGTAGTGAGTTTGGCTAATTTAAGAAAAACTCAGATAGAGTCTAAACCTCTATCTAAGCCACTAGTTGCGATTGTTGTTTATTGTTTTAACCCTAATCATTTTCATTTTGTTTTAAAACAACTAGTGGATGGGGGGATAGCTAAATTTATGCAAAAGTTACAAGGAGGTTATACTTACTACTTTAATGTAAAAAATTCTCGCAGTGGTTCTCTTTTTCAAGGAACTTTTAAATCACAACTTATGAACAGTGAAAACTACTTTAATAAAATTCTCGGATATACAAATAAAAATTATCAGGTTCATAATATTCCTAAAAATAAAACTAGTTTTATTTTTGCTAGTGATTATGAATATGAAAAGAATAGTTTTAATCTTATTTCGAAAAAAGAAGGCAAGAAAATTCTGGAGATTTTTAATGGTAGTAAAAACTTTAAAAAACATAGTGAGGAAATTGTTTCGATTATAAGAAAAGAAAGAGGTAAGACCTCTCTTTTAGCAAAAGAGGTTTTACCAGATAGAGCCTAAGGCTCTATCTGTATAATAATTTTATGCAAGAAATTGAAACGAAAATTTTGGAAGTAAATGTTGAAGAAATAAAAGAAAAACTTAAAATACTTGGTGTAAAAGAAATACAAAATATCAAGTTTGCCATTGACTGGTATGGACCAAAAGGTTTAACTCATGATGGGGATGATCCGTGGTATTTAAGAATTCGTACTACCTCAGGTGGTAAAAATGAGTTAAGCTAGAAGTCATTGCCGAAAATAACAGGCAATACACGACATTTAGATAAAATAAATCTTGATGTTAGTGATGCTGTTTAGACTGGTTTAATATGCGTTTTTAGGAATATTTACACATTAAACTTGTTTTTATTGCAAGTTTGTGTTTTTTTTAAAAAACTCTTGCAGAATTTTTTTTTGGGAGTACAATTTAAGTAGGGTTATTTCCGATTATTACCTAGACAACAATTTATGGGAGTTTCGATCGAGTAGAGCCTTGGTTCTAAGCGTCTAACACCCACTTAGCTTTTAGCTATGGTAATACATCAGAAATAGTCCTAAGAAGGTACCCCATCCCGCGGGGTTTTTTCTTAACAAATATTCATTTTGATGCTAAAATGCCATTATGATGGATAGAAAGAGACTTTTAAAACATCTAGTATTTCTAGTGTTTTTTATTTTTATAGCAAATCTTTTGGCGCAGCAGTTTTATTGGTATTTTTCTATTTGGTATTTTGATATGTTTATGCACTTTTTGGGTGGATTTTGGGTCGGGCTTGTTTTTTTGTGGTTTTTTTCACGCGAAAGTACATCCCTTGAACCATTTCTACAACTGATTTTCAAGGTTATTTTTGCTGTGTTAATGGTTGGAATTTTATGGGAAATATTTGAAATTTCAATTGATAAAATTATAATTCAAAATCCTTTTAACGCCTTAGACACTTTTTCCGATATATTCTTTGACCTAACTGGCGGTTTAGTGGCGGTTTTATATTTCTTAAAAAAATGGAGAAACAAATAAAAATAACATTTTACGGAGGGACGGGTTCGGTGACGGGCTCGAACTTTCTTTTAGAAGCTGACGGCAAGAAAATCTTGGTTGACTGCGGACTTACCCAAGGACTGAAATTAGTCGACGACATAAACTGGGAATCTTTTGCTTATAATCCGAAAGAAGTGGATATTCTTTTTGTTACTCATTCTCACGTTGACCACGTAGGCCGTATTCCTAAACTTATCCACGAAGGTTTTCGCGGTAAAATTTATTCTACAAAACCTACTCGTGCTCTCGCCGGTCTAATGCTGGAAGACACTGCCGGCATACTGTCAAACAACCCAAACTTGCATTTAGATAAAATTTACACGCCGGAAAGTATAAAATTGACTTTATCTCTCTGGGAAGGTTTTGATTATCATCAAAAGATAAATATAACTCCCAATCTGGAAGTATCTTTTTTAAATGCCGGACATATATTGGGCTCGGCAATGATTTTATTTACATATAACCGTAAAAAAATTCTTTTTACCGGCGACTTAGGCAATTCACCTTCACCGATTCTTCCCGATACTGAAAAAATTACTGATGTGGATTATTTAATAATGGAGTCGGTTTACGGCGACAGAAATCATGAGTCGCGGGACGACCGCAGGAAATTTTTAGAAGAAACTATTGAAGATAACTACAAAAGAAAGGGAACGCTTATTATCCCGACTTTTTCGCTGGAGCGCTCGCAGGAACTTCTTTTTGAACTTAATACTTTGGTTGAAAACAACCGAATACCCATAATGCCTATTTTTCTGGACTCACCGTTGGCTATTCGTTTGACCGAAGTTTTTAAACAATTTAAAAATTATTTCAATGAACGAGCGCAGAAAGCGATGATACACGACAAATATTTATTTGATTTTCCCGGACTGCATAGTACTTTAAAGTCCGAAGAATCCAGAATGATCGGCAAGGTACCTAATCCCAAAATAGTTATTGCTGGCAGCGGGATGTCCACCGGCGGACGAGTGGTGCATCATGAGAGGCATTATTTGCCGGACCCGAACAACACTCTGCTTCTTATTGGTTATCAAGCTGTCGGTAGTCCCGGACGTTTAATTCAAGAAGGCATCAAAACCGTGCGTATTTCAGGCGAAGATGTCATAGTCCGAGCGCACGTTGTGACGATTTCAGGCTATTCAGGACACAAAGATTCAGATGGATTGCTCAATTTTGTCATCAATACACAGAACACAGTCAAGAAAATTTTTGTAGTTATGGGTGAGCCGAAATCTTCTATGTTCTTGGTGCAGAAACTTCGGGACAATTTGGGAATTGAAACCTCGGCGCCGGAACAGGGAACAAGTGTTTCGTTGGTTTGTTAATCTCTAGTGAGAGCTTAAATCTCTCAATAATCCACCAAAGCTTTGCGTTTTTGGTTATACATTGTTATTATTATAATATATGCGTTTTCAACCAAGTACAATACGAGAGGGGAGAAATATAAAAGCCGAAGCTCGTAAGGAGAGAGTTGAGCTTCGCGGCAGAAATAGCGCAGATTTCAAAAAGATAGTTCAACCTACACTAGAAAAAACGATAGAGCTTTCCGTTCAAGCTAATAGAGCCTGGTTGAAAAAAGAATGGCAAAAAATTTCAGGGGATTCTGAAGATGCCGGAAACATATCTTTTGCTGAAGTAGTTGCAACTTTTCAAACAACGCTTGAAAAGAGGATAAAAATGATTGCGCGTTTAGAAGGAATATCCCCAGAGAAAATTATAAAGGAGAATGAAAGATTTTCATTAATTTTTGACCAAGCAGTATTTGACTTCATTATATTCATTAGAAAGTCTAGAAGAAGAGGAGATCCTCTTTTACAAACACTATTCCTTGCTGAATTGTCTCATTGGCTTAATCCAGGTGATATTGCCCGCTTGAACGAAAAATACAAAGACAAAGTTGACCCGAGTGTTATTAAATCCGCCGCACTTGGCTATCCTAAAGACCCCGACAAATTCATTGACTCGTATCTCTTGGAAGTTGTTCGCCTAAGTAAAAAATACAAAGACAAAGTTGACCCGAGTGTTATTAAATCCGCCGCACTTAGCTATCCTAAAGACCCCGACAAATTCATTGATTGGTTTATTAAGATGAAACATTATCTATTATCTACACAACCAGATCGTAAACTGTATTTGGTCACTGAAACTCTATTGTCCAACCATTTCAAGTCAGAAGATGAGCTTGATAAGATAATTTAGGAATTGAAGCCTCTGCGCCGGAACAGGGAACAAGTGTTTCGTTGGTTTGTTAATAAAAGCAAAAATGGTAATATCATAGAGTACTATATATAAAATATAATGGATTCATCATTCAATTCTTCAAATAATAAGCATGGACACAGCCAAATAAAAATTTGCGTATCTGGCGCGGCGGAGACTGGTCACTGCGGAATAGACGCATTGGACAAAGCCAAAGAACTCGGACGCGAAATCGCTCGTCAGGGAGTGGTTCTTATAACCGGCGCCACTACCGGATTTCCATTTTGGGTCGCGATGGGACTCAAAGAAATCGGAGGAATTTCTATAGGAATATCTCCGGCAGCCTCTGAAAGGGAGCATGTGGAAGTTTTCAAACTCCCGCTTGATTATATGGATTTAATAATTTATACCGGCTTTGGCTATTCCGGTCGTGACATTTTACTTACTCGCTCTGCTGATGCGGTTATTTGTGGCTGCGGACGCATTGGCACTATTCATGAGTTTACTATCGCCTTTGAAGACGGGAAGCCTGTGGGTATTTTTGAAGGACCATGGGAAACGGATACTGTACTTAAAGGAATTATAGAGAAAGGACATCGCCCCAATGCCAAAATTGTTACTGGCAGTAACCCCAAAAAACTTTTAGAAGATATTATTGCTCTGGTAAAAAAAGACAAAATGGCCGAATACAAAATTACAAAAACTTCCGCTTCTGATACCGTCTAGAAATTTAGCCACACATTAAATTTTTAGTGAGTGGGTTTGTTTTACCGCTTCCAAAACTTTAGCGAAAGTTAATGGGTGATGTTCAGCAAAGTCAGAGAGGATTTTTCTATCCAGCATTATATTTTTCTTTTTAAGACCATGAATTAACTTAGAGTAAGAAAAACCTAATTCTCGCGCGCCGGCGTTTATTTTTATATTCCAAAGTTTTCTATTGTGCGACTTCTTATCTTTTCTATGCGCAAAAGCGTAATTTCCGGCGTGCAAGAGCGCCTCTTTGGCTTGGCGTTCTTTGGTGCTACGGCCGTGGCGCATTCCCTTGGTCTGTTTCAAAACGCTTCTTCTTCTTTTTAACGCGTGTACTCCTTTTTTTACTCTGGTCATTCGAATAGGTTCTAGGCTTTAGGCACTAGGTATTAGCTAAATGGTAATAAGTGGCTTTTTGATTTATTTTTAATAACAAAATTCTGACCCTTGCGGCCGGCAAGTTGCCCGGTGCGGGATTGTTTCGCATTGAAATGATTAAAACCCGGCTTGCGAGAAATTATCTTTCCGTTTTTGGTAAGCTTTAATCTCTTACTGTATGATTTATTTGTTTTCATCCCTTTGCCCATATTATTTTTTATTTTTACTTGACTTTTTCTATTGTGGTAATTAAACCCTTGGGGCCTCGTTTATAGCTATCGGACACTTTATACTCCTCCGTAATTAAATGTAAAATTCTGTCCAGACGTTCTTTAAGAAACTTTTCATCCATATACTTTGCTCGTCCAGCGAGGAAAAGTTCAACCTTAATCCTGTGACCTTCCTTGAGCCATTTGGAGGCAGTCTTGGCTTTGAGCTCTAAATCATGATCTCCGGTACCTATCTTTATCTGTATAGACTTCGTCTCGGTGTGTTTAGCGCCGGCTTTTGATTTCTTTAATTTTTTATTTACTTCATACTGGTATCTGCCAAAATTCATTATCTTGGCGAGTGGCGGATTGGCGTTCGGGGCCACTTCAATCAAGTCCAAGTCCTTGCTTTGCGCCAGCTCGAGCGCGTCTTTTATGCTCAAAACGCCGAGATTTTTATTTTCACTGTCTAAAACCCGCAGTTCGCTAGCTCGTATTTGGTTGTTTATTCTTTCACGCAAAGGATATAAACCCGAACACTTATTTGCTCGAAGCGCCAAAGGCGCAAGTTGCAAACATCGAGCATATTAAGTGTGCGGGTAAAGATATGTTTGAACTACTAGAATATAGCGTATTGGGACTCAAAAGTCAACGTTTGTGATAATATATAAATATGGCTAACTATGCGGAAAATAGAAAAGCGCGATTTGATTATGAAATCTTGGAAAAATACGAAGCCGGTATTGAGCTTTTAGGCACGGAAGTAAAGTCCGTGCGAGGCGGGCAGATGTCTTTGGAAGGGGCTTTCGTAATTATTCGCGGAGGTGAAGCATTTTTAATCAATGCCAATATTCCACCGTATCAAATAAAAAATGCGCCGAAAGATTATGACCCTTTGCGCAATAGAAAACTTTTGCTAACTAAAAAAGAAATTGCTAAACTTGCGGGAAGCGAAAAGAATAAAAGTTTGACAATTGTACCAATCTCGGTGTATAATAGAGACAGGAAAATCAAAGTAGAAATCGTTTTAGTGAAAGGCAAGAAAAAATTTGATAAACGCGAGACTCTCAAAAAACGCGATACCGACCGCGAAATCAGAAGAACATTGAAAAACTAATATGGGGATGCCAGGCATAGACAGTAGGACTTTTGTTTTTGATGCATACCGAGAATGGACACAATCTCGCAAAACTTTGTCCAAATGTTAATTGCAAAATTAGCTTCTAAGGTGAAGGCAGTCTCTCCATACTTCGGTATGAATGATTTCGCTTTCGCTCGAGTTTCCGCTTTCGCGTAAGCTCGTGTCTCTCTTATAGACTTCCGATATATAAGGGCAGGCACAATATTATCGGGATAGCTTGAGCGTTGTTCCGCCGCTTTAGCAAAACGAAGGAACTATAATTAAAAAATATTTGGCTCGCTTCTTAATTTTTTAATCTAATCCGCCTCCGCCAATTGGCGGATGGCGGAAAAAAGCGCGCTACGTATGTAGACTTCATAGCAAAAACCTTCTGCACGGGGGCTCACTTCCCCCCATCTCCACAAAATTTTATCACTAAAAAACATTTCACTTTTTGAGTTTTTTATGCTAGAATGCTTGAATGGATTTTAATTTTCTGAACAAAAAAATCGGGCAGAATAAAAAAAATAAAAGTGGCGGAACGGGAACAAGGCTCGGAGGCAGTCTGGCCGGAGCATTATTTATCTTTATGCTTATCACCGCACTTTATTTGGTAATTTCCGGAGATAGAAAAACTACGCCCGAAATTCCGATTTCCGATTTGGCAAAAAGCGTTTCGGTTGGAGAAGTAAAAAAAATTGTGGTTGAAGGAGACAAGCTCTCTATTACTTTTACAAATGATGAAGTTAAAACTGCCAAAAAAGAAATAGACTCCACACTCTCACAGAC
>Ga0209542_10008200_pt1 | contig 19597 bp, 25 predicted proteins | sample RifCSPhighO2_01_FD_184028 | JGI IMG/M metagenome (GOLD analysis project Ga0209542, IMG submission 184028) | Soil microbial communities from Rifle, Colorado - Rifle CSP2_plank highO2_0.1 (SPAdes) (version 2) | ecosystem: Environmental > Terrestrial > Deep subsurface > Rock core/Sediment ...
AAAGTCCGACACCTATCCCCGGGCCGATGGCTCCAAGACCGATAGCAAGACCCGATGCAAGCGACGCCAAATCAATCGCCTGTTTTCCTACCTCAACCGCTGTCTGTTCCATAGTGTTTTCTTTATTTAATAACTAGTAAAAAACAAAAATAGGGGCTCTATGCCTCATATACCCCTATCATACTATATCTGTAGCCGTTTTCAAGCGATATCAATGCGCTTCGGCGCGGGTGAAAGATGAGAACGCGACCACGGCGAGAGTCGCGAAAATGATTGCCTGAATGAAACCGACGAAAAGCTCAAGACCCAAAAACGGCACGGTGGCGAGGTAGGGAATGAGAGCTCCTATAATAATGAGCAGCACCTCGCCGGCGAATATGTTGCCGAACAATCGGAACGAAAGCGAGATGACTTTTGAAAGCTCGCTGACGATTTCAAGAATTCCGGTGAAAAAAGCGAGAGGATTTTTGAGCATGATGAATTTGCCGAGGTGGTGTTTGACGCCGACCGTGAAGAGGCCGTAGAGGTGCGAGAGCACGACCACGATGAGCGCGAGCGCGAGCGTCATGTTGATATCCGAATAGACCGAGCGGAAGAGCGGAACAAAAGATTCTTTTCCTTCACGCAATTCACTGATGCCGATAGAGCCGACGCCAGGCAATACTCCCATCCAGTTTGAAGCGAGCACGAAAAGAAAAATGGTGGCGGCAATGGGGAAGAAGCGTATCGCGGCTTCGCGGCTTCCCGCGATTGAAATGAAGAAATCAAGTAGCCCCTCAATGATAATTTCCACGAAGTTTTGCAATTTTCCCGGAGTTTTCTTGATACTCCGAGACACAAGCAGGGCGACTACCACAAGGCCAAGCATGACCACCCACGCGGTGAGCATGGTATTGGTGACCGGCAAGGGGCCTATATGGAAAAGTGTTTCTGCTTGAATAGATATATGCTCCATATAGGCGTATACTAACGCACCGCACTGACTTTGTCATCCTTTATCATTATCCATTGGCTAATTCGCACGAATTAGCCAATGGATGAAATGAGAATAATGCGATTACAATTCGCCAACGATGCTTTTGGTAAGGGTGGGTAGGTGAGGTGCAAGCGAATAGAAAGCCGAGAGGCCCTGCTGGTCTTTCTCCACGACGTCGGCGTGCATGAGAATAAGCAAATGTTTTGAAGTTGATTTGAACGAAAGCTTGAGATAACCGGCAACTTCACCGACCGTCGCCTCTTTTTCAGTTTTGAGGTATTTGATGATTTGGAGGCGTCGTCTATTTGCCAATGCCTTGAATAATTTTTCGTAATCCCTCATGCGTATACAATAGCACAGGACAGCTTATTGTCTAATTCGCACGAATAAGACAATAAGACAACGTGGGATATACGGGGCGGGCATATTGTCGGAATAACCGGCGCTTTTTCCATTACCACAATTAACAAGCTATAACCTGTTAATTGTGGAGATGAGATTTTGAGTATAGGAACCCTTACTTGAGAATTTTTGCGACTTTGCGGTACACGATGAAGCTGGAAAAGGCGGCGGCGAGCACAACACCTGCAACAAGAAGCCACGGCGAGGTATCCAAATACCTATCCGCGTATCTGCCAAGCAAAGCAAACACAACAAGAGGAATGACGATTTGCCAGCCCAACTCCCACGCCAGTGCCCACGCGCTGAATATTTTTTCTGTCTCTGTTTTTTGTGCAGGCGGTTGTTCCATGCGATTTTTTACAATATTCATTATACTTAAGATATGTTAGATAAGGAACTGTTATTATATGCTGCTACACTACAAAAAGAAGCACTCCGTGTGGTAGGGGTGCTCGGTGTTTTGCGATTGCTCGCACAGATTTCGGAGCCGGAAATTGTGGGGAGTGCGAAGAGTGGATTGATGGTTTCTCCCGACGTAGATATTCACGTCCACATGAAAGAGGTTGATATCAAAAAAGTAGCGATGCTTCTGCCGGTGTTTGCGACTATGCCAACAATCCAAAAGGTTCAGTTTAACAATTATAGAGAACTGCGGCGTGACCACCGAAAGGACAGAATTAATTTCCCACGCGGTTACTATATCGGTTTGCGTTCCGTGGAGCCATCGGGCGAATGGAAAATAGATATGTGGTTTGGCGAGCGGGGTACGATTGGAGATTTTGACGAAACGGAGCTTGACTGTCTAACCGACGAACAGCGGCTTGTCATATTGCGGCTGAAAGACGAGATGAAAAACGAGAAGGGGTACAAGGGTGGCGCAATTAGCATTGATTTCTACAAGGCAGTATTACGCCATAGAGTAAAGACCAATCAAGAGTTTCATGAATATCTAAAATCAAAAAATTTATAACGGTTTATGTCTGCGGAAACACAAAAAATAAAGATCGGCCTGCGGGCAATTTGGAGATTCGTTCGGTCTTTCAAGGTTCAGCTGGCAATTCTTGTGGCTTTGGGCATAATCTCTGCGCTCGCCAACGGGTCCGTTCCATATATTACGGGGCGTTTTTTTGACGCGCTTATTGCCGTTTCTCGGCAAGAGACCGCCTCTCTTGGTCCACTCCCACTATGGGGCTTGCTACTTTTGTTTTGGGCGGTTATTCAACTCATCGCCAATAATATTGATTGGATAATAGATCGCCTGCGTCGCAAATTGGACACAAAAGTCTTTTTCAACATCCAGACCGAAGGCTTCGCTCACTTTTTCAAATTACCGCTTTCGTATCACAAAAATACTCACATAAGCGGCGATTTGCAGAAATTAAGTACCGCTGGCTGGAGAGTTTCCGGCATTATTCAAACGGTAATTGATATTGCGCCACAGTTTTTGAGTATTTTGATAGGAGTAATGCTGGCGGCGAGCATCAATTTTTTTCTGGCGGGCATTTTGCTTACCGGCGTTTTGCTTTATGTGTTGATTTTAGTGAGGGTGCTACTGCCCGTTGCGAGGGTTGACTTCGCGGCGCATCGCGCCATGAACGAGGGGTGGGACGATTCCGCTGCCGCCGTGCTTCAGATAGAAAGCGTCAAACAAGCGGTGGCGGAGGAGTACGAGTCAAAAAGAGCGGAAGCCGCGATGCTTGGTAAAGCGTTTGGTTTGTGGTACAAACTGCACCTTATTTGGAGCAATGTCGGTTTCTTCCAGCGGTTAATCGTTTTTGTTACTCAACTCGCGGTTTTCATCTTTTCAGTTAGATTTGTATCGGACGGAAGTCTGACTGTCGGCGAGCTTGTGGCGCTTAACGGTTATGCCCTGATGTTTTTTGGTCCGTTTGTGGTGCTCGGTCACAGCTGGCAGAACATTCAGAACGGTATCAGCGCCGCCGCTGATGTGGAGAATATTTTTGGCGCCTCAACAGAAAAGTATGTTCCCGATGATGCAGGCAAACCGACCACGCTTACAGGCGAGGTCAAATTTGAAGATGTTTGTTTTAGATATGCGCCAGATCAGCCGCCGGTACTCACCGATGTTTCGTTTGGTGTTTTTCCGGGACAGATTATCGCGCTGGTTGGCGCATCGGGTGTGGGGAAAAGCACAGCCATTTCACTCCTCTCCGGTTATAACTTCCCAACAAGCGGACGGGTTCTCTTGGACGGAACTGATACTCGGAGACTTAATCTGACTAATCTTAGGAAGCAAATCGCGGTTGTTCCGCAGGAGGTGGCTTTGTTTAACGACACTATCAAAGCGAACATACGGTACGGTTCATTTGATGTTGCCGATGAGAAAATTACCCAAGCTGCGCGGGAGGCGCACATTGATGAATTTGTAAATACATTGCCCGAGAAGTATGACACGGTTGTCGGAGAGCGCGGCGTGAAGCTTTCTGTGGGGCAGAAGCAGCGAATAGCAATTGCCCGCGCCATTCTTCGCAGGCCGTCCATTCTTATTCTTGACGAACCAACGAGCGCCCTTGACGCAAAAACCGAGAAAATTGTTACCGAGGCACTTGAGAAATTGATGAAGGGACGGACGACGTTTATCATTGCCCACCGGCTGTCCACCGTTCGCAAGGCGAACACCATTCTTGTTTTCGAGGGAGGAAAGATTGCCGAGCGCGGTTTGCACCAAGAACTCATTGAGCGGGAGAACGGCGTCTATCGGCACTTATACGAATATCAAATTGGACTACATTGAAGGCGCACGTGTTAAGGCAGTCGATTTTGTGATGGATACACGTATCCCTCGCGGAGAGGGGTGGTTTCTTATGTTTGGAAATTCTATAAAAGGTTGCTGTCACGTATAACGCCGGAAAAAAATTTTGCCAGGTCAGGTTTGGTTGGCGTAGTCCCATTTATCATTGTGATTTGCACGTCTTCAACATCATCAAGATAGACCAGTTGTTCGAGAAAAAGACGGTCGCTGAACCCCCCGCCGTATTTTTTGTTTGCCAGTTCAATAATTTCAACTAAAGAGGCGTAACCGTTTTTTATTCCGACATACAGGTCGACATAATCCTTTAGTTCTCCGCGTCGTCCGATAGTGTACGCTTTGCCAACCAGGATTTCTTTTGTTGAAAGAACGGGTACCGGACGTGCTTTGTCCAACGGCAGTAACACCCTGAACGGATAGTGAAGAAAGGTGAACTTGACGCCGCCAATCATGAGCGTGAGCTCTCCGGCATCGCTGACGAGAATTTGGCGCGGCTCGTCTGCGAATACCTCCTCAACTTTTTTGAGCAGGGTTTTTTTGATTGGCGATTCAGAAAATAAATCAAAATCAACGGACACGCGGTGTTTTATCTGCAAAGCCAGACCCGTGCCGCCCGCAAGATAAAAAACATCTTTAAAATTTGATAATTTGGGAAACAGCTTGCGCGCTTTTGGGGTGAGAACTTTTGTTTCCATCGTTTTTGCCGGTTACACGAAAAGTATGTTTGCTAATCGGCGCGCAGACTCTCTGATGCCGGAACGGTCTCTGACGCGTACCACTTCGGCGACTCGCGCCTTGCCGTATGTCTTGGTCAGCCAACGCCAGTTAGTCAGAGTGCCGTAATTAATGGTGCGGGAGATGATAATTCGCTTGTTTTTTTCGGTATCAAGACAGTTGGGGTCAATATCCCAGAAAAGTTTGTGCATTAAAGGAGGAATCATGGCTACAGTATAGCAGATTGCGCTCATTTTTTCAACAGAGCGGCGCGGATTTCCGGGGTCTTTCTGTCTGGGACAATGAGGCGGATTTTTGGTATGATAGACGGCGTATAGCATGTAGCATATAACTCAAAACGCAATTGATTAAGGAAATTATTGTTACAAAAGGTATAGGCGAAGGGCAGACAGAGCTGGCCGCTTTTGACAGCGTGCTCGTGAGTGCCAGTATTGCCAGTTATTTCAGATACTGTAGCGTAGACCCTTTGTACATAAAACAGAACTGTGGTAGTCTTCGTACTAGAAGAAACTCGTAACGGGTTTCAAAAATTGTACGTTCTCAAAACAAATAAAGAGGAGATAATATGATATCCAATCCAGTTCTTGCTCAGATGCTTGACCCGAAATGGGTCATTGCATGTCCACGATTGAAATGTGGTAATCATGCAGTTGGCAAAACCGAGCTTAATGATGGAATCCATGCCGTGTGTCCCAGATGCAACTTTCGGATCCAGATTCCTTGGGAATGGTACCATCTCAGGGCGACCGAAATGTTCGATCACCTCGTGAAGTTAGTCCATCCCCTGTCCGAGGAAAGCGCGCGTGCATGGATTAACTCCGTGAAATATACTCATCCTTCATATCAGATTTCGCAGGTCGCTGAACGCGAAGCTGCCAAGAAAGAATTTAAGGAAGTGGTGCTTCTTGCTGTGCAAGGTACCTCAGGCGAAAAGATCAAGGATGATACACACATTCTCATCATCGGATCAAATTCCTGTTGTGAACTTGACAACTTTCCTATCCCATTCAGTGGAGAGTCGGTGCTCGCTGTGGATGCGAGCGAGGCATCCCTGCGTTTAGGTGTTGATCGGTATCCAAAATCGAGATTCTGTTGCGAATTCGTTGAAAAGCTCAACGGAGAATCACGGGATCTTAACGGAAACACGGTCGGCAATCCGCTCTTGGGATCGTTTGACTTGTGTCTAGCCCTCCGCGTTTTTCAGTCAAGTCGGCTTCCTTTGTGGGCTGCTCTCACACGAATCCGAGATGCAGTGCGCCCCGGTGCGAAAGTCATTATTTCTGTACCCCGCAGTACAGCGATCATTACGGAGGACGGCAACACGAACATGCGTCCTGGAGTATTCAAAGGTGGAAGGTTTGATGAAGAATGGTCACGTCAGGAAGTGGACCGTATGGCCCGCGAGCTAACCAGCGGGTCGTACATGTATAATAAGGTGACGGTGTACTACGGAACAAAGGCGTCTGTTGAATACTATATCGTTGCTGAAAGGAGCTATTAACATGAGAGAAGTTGAAGTATTGGTACGAGTACATGATGATTTCAAAAAGGCCCGAAGGCTGCTTGAACATCATGCAAAGTTTGAGAAGAAAGTGGAGATCCACGATGTGTATCTTATGGATCCTCTCAGAGAAAATCTGTTACCGAACGAGGAAGGTGGTTTAACAGAAGCTCTGCGTGTCCGCAAAATGGACGACGGAGACTTTCTTACACACAAGATTGATCACTTTAACAAATCTGGTGAATGGACACACTCCGATGAACAGGAGGTAGGGATTGCGTCTGCACCGGAGATGTTAGTAGCGTTTAAACGTCTCGGGTTCCGGAGACTTGTCACTGTTGATATGGAGAGGTTGTACTTCAAGACCCCTAAATATACGATCACTTTGGAGTGTGTACAGGGTCTGGGCCTATTTTTAGAAGTTGAGGCTCATCCCGCTGAGGATCGAGAGGTACCCGTTGTGAGAGAAGAAATCAAACGGTTTATCAAATCGCTTGGTTTCAACACAAGCAAGGATGTGGGTATCGGAAAGCCGGAGCTTCTTCTCAGAAAGAAGAGGACCAAGCAAAGATAGTTCGCATCCGACCTTGAAAATTAGCCGCATTGTTTCAGTTAGGACAGTGCGGCTTTTTCTTGCAAAGAAAAAAGAAAAAGGACCTGTTTTGTTTCCACAATCAGACAGAGCTATGCCTTACGTTGGGCAGATGACACCGACTAAATCACGTTAAACTGCATCCAGCTTAATGAGGATGGGTGTTCGTTCGCCAAGCATCTTCTCAAAGTTCTTCTTTATCACAATTCCTTTTTTGTAGAGGTTCAATTTTGAAAACTGTCTGCCGTGGCCCTCGCTACCATAGTTTTTAGCATATAAAAAGAGCGTGCTGGTGTCGTAGCACGCTCTAAATTTTGATGACGAATTCACCCCCATTTTATTTGGAAAGACGAGGGTTATAGGAACCCATTTTTTTTGCATGATTTAACGGTATCGCCAACGAAAGGAATTGGGTCAATTCTTAGTGGTGGATCGGCAAGTACATCAATTGTTATAATTCTTATCAACATTGATTGCGGGTGAGTTCGACCCTCCTTTTGGAGGATTTCTTTTGGTGTCTCTTCTTCTCCTGTGAGTTTTATGAGTTCTGTAAGTACTGTCATAATCATTCCTACTGTTTGGTTGTTGAATTCAGACTGGCCGGTGTGGGCTGTAGATCGCGGTTTCACCAAGACATCACTGCGTATTTGATAGAGCCTCTAGTAAGGAGGATATCACAAATTGGTGCGTTGTGCAAGTGCACAAGGGTGAGAAAAAACGGGATTTTTGGTATGATAGAGAACGGACGTAATTGGGTATCCTTGATATAATAAGCATGAGACTCACCCTTATGTTCCATAAATTAGGAAACAAATTTAAACTAAAACTAGACGGAAAATACTTACTGGTTAGTATGGAGGAGTATTCTTATTTAGATAAATTAGATACTCCCACAAGGCAACGACTACAAAGTGAGATTAGTTCACTACTCACAAAATGCTGGGGTTCTTTCCTGTTAGATTTTATAGATCATGGCCCTCCCCCCAAATTTCATACACCAACCTTGTATAATTAGTCGCACTAATATACAAGTGTATGAAAAAACATCACACGGCTCCTGAAATTAAGGAGCAAATCATTAATCGCATCAAAAACGAAGGCGTCACGGTTGTCCAAGCGGCCACAGACCACGGTGTGTCCGAAGCCACCATCTATGGTTGGATTGCCAAGAAGGTTGACGGGCAGCCGTCTCTCTCGGAAGTCATCAAGCTCAAGAAAGAAAACCGGCAACTGCTCGAGCTCGTCGGAGAGATTACCCTGAAGCTCTCCGAGACCCAAAAAAAGAATTGAGGAAAAGCACGGTGACGACCAAAGCTCTTCGGGCCAGAGAGCTTGGCGTGTCACGCTCCACGCTCTACTACCAGCCGAAGAAACCGGACAAGGACTGGCAACTCAAGTGTTTAATCGAAGAGGTGCTCAGGGAACATCCTTCGTACGGCTCACCGCGCCTCGCGCTTGCCCTTCTGCGCAACCACAAACCAATCGAGCGAGCCATGAAGCTCTTCGGTATCAAGGCATACCGGAGACGAGGCAGAAAGTGGAAAAAGACCAAGCGTATCAAGGTCGTGTACCCAAACCTGCTTCTCACCGAGTATCCGTCATACGAGAACCACATCTGGGTATCGGACTTCACCTATCTGCCATTCCAAGGAAAGCATGTGTATGTGGCGACCGTGGAGGATCTGTTCACGAGGAAAATTGTCGGAGTGTCGGTGTGCACCACGCATACGGTATCGTTAACGCTCTCGGCGTTCATGAGCGCCATACTCACTCATGCCAGGCCGGCCATCTTCCACTCGGACAACGGCAGCGAGTACGGCGCCGAGGTGTTCATCGAGGCGTTGCAGACGGTTGGTACATTGATTTCCCGTTCGGCTCCCGGTTGTCCGTGGGAGAACGGCTACCAGGAATCGTTCTACGACAAGTTCAAGGTCGATCTGGGAGACCCGAATCGTTTCAAGACTCTCGGCGAACTTGTCTACGAAATTTACCGAACAATCTGGCAGTACAACCACACGAGAATCCATACTTCATTGAAAATGCCGCCCGTGCAGTTTGCCCTTCAGACTGCGGCGGCGTACAATTCAACTAACAAGGATGGTGTCTGAAGAAAGGGGGGAAGTACATGATTACCTGTGTACATTAATTGTAGACCCTTCGTAAAGGGTCCTATCATCAAAGAGCTGTGGCGCTACGTCACGGCTCTTTTTTTGGTGATTTGTGATAAGATTACGGGCATATTAGTATCGGAAATTGTATGAATAAGAAAAATGGTGGCCAGAAAACAAATGCGACAGATTTTCTCGGAAAGATAGTCCAAGTTAGCATTGATAGGCCGTTGAATTCAAATCATCACAAATACGCTTGGAGGTATGAACTTAATTATGGTTTTGTGTCTGGTACTAAATCGGGTGACGGAGAAGAAGTGGATGCATATGTGATCGGTATTAACAAACCGTTGCAAACATTTACCGGAAAATGTATTGCCATTATACACCGCACAAATGATGACGATGATAAGCTTGTTGTGGTGCCCGACGGTATGAATATAACTGACGAAGAGATTATATCGGCGACAAAATTTCAGGAACACTTCTTTAAGTCAAAGGTGCTTCGAGGTGTTTAGCTGGCCACTTAATGACTAGCTTGTGCGAGAAGTTCATTGAATCTATTTTCAATTTCTGATTTGTTGTGATTCAAAACTCTAGACTCTCGCAGAATATGTTTTCCAGCCACCATAACACCTCTTACCTCTACCAGCGAGGCATATGAAATAAGCTGGTTAACACGATTACTTTTAGTTACACCAAGTGGAGGCTTGAGAAATACAATGTCAGCTTCCTTTCCCACTTCAATACTACCGATTGTCTTGTCGAGACCAAGAGCTCGTGCCGGGTTTATTGTGATCATATCTAGAAATCTCTGAGCAGGAATAGGTGATTTGTTGTTGAAACGGTTATGGTAACGATATGCATTCCCAGCCTCTCTTAAAATGCTGAAATCTGAGCCGGTAACTACGCCATCAGTTGCGATGGCAATATTTATATTTTTACTAAGCAGATCCTGTAAATCTATTGTTTTATTTGCAACCTTCATGTTTGAGGAAAGGCAGTGTATGACATGAGCACCAGCTTGTTGCACCATCTTGAATTCCTTAGAGGTTAAATTATTTGCGTGTATAAGTAACGTCTTGTTGCTAAGCAACCCAGCACTCTGGAGGACTTCAACGGGGCTGAGTTTGTAAACTTCGCGCGCTGCTTTCTTCGAACCCTTGTCCTCGGCGATATGTATCATTAAACGTATATTGGGGTTTTCGATCATTAATTTGGAGATTGCACGTAATATTGTTTTATCTATAGTCGACAAAGAATGGATGAATATGGAGTGGTTTGTAAGAGGAGAATTTTTGTTATTTAAAAGATCAAGAAATTTTGCTTGAAAGTTCTCGCTATAATGTTTCAACTTGGGACTTTTCATTAGCATATAACCAGAGACATTTCTCAGTTTAAAATGTTCGGCCGACTCAGAAGTTCTACCACCACTGATTGTTGTACAGCCACTAATCAATAACTGGAGAAGCGAGTAAGATGCAACCACATTTCTCTCGGCCTCAAACGGCTTGAATTTCTTGCTAAGCCTTTCTGTTTGGTGCAAATAATCGGACAGTGAATACGACCCTGTTATAAGTGGTCCGTATATAGTTTCCCCCAGATGAACGTGAGAATTGACGAATCCCGGTAATACCCATAATCCTTGTGCATCAATTTCCTTATGTCCATGCTTTGACATTTTTATGTTACTGCCCAGTGCACTTATTACCGAGTCTTCAATTACAATATAACCCCGCTCGATAATGTCGCGGTTTCTATTTTGTGTGAAGATTGTTGCGTTTTTAATTATTGTTTTCATTCTTGATAATAAAATGGACCATCTGAGGATGGCCCATTGATGATAAGATCACAACTTAACGACTGCGGCTGTAATCGACTGGTGAACTTTCTCGATAGGGTCGTTGCCACCAATTACAATCCATCGGTTTGTCGTGGCAAGCCGGCGGTACACCCGCTGTTGTTTCTCGAAGAATTCGAGCCCCATGTTATCAAACTTTGAGTGCGCAGGTTTAGCAACGTTCCGACGAATGGCCTCATGAACATCGCCATCAAGCAAAAGAGTGGTTGATGCAAATTTTTCCGGAAGAACGCTTGCCACAGTTCTTTTGAGGAAATCAGCGTTGAAACCGAGAACTGATCCGATTCCTCGGTCGCAGATAATGTGTGTACCTTCCTTGACCTTAGGTCCGATTATTTCGGAGAACAAGTGTGCTTTACAGCAAAGAAATCCGAACAACTCAACTTCTTTGGTTCTTGGCGTATCGCTCGTAAGTATTGCTTTTACCTGTCTTCCGAGCTGGGTGCTTTCAAGATCCTTTACGATCATGGACTGCTGATTGCGGGTTTCGAACCACCCCCTCAGGAGTCTGCACTGGGTTGTTTTGCCAATACCGTCAGTCCCTTCAATTTCTATGATCATTACTTATCCTTTCCCGTACTTTATCTGAAAATCATTCTATAACCAAATTGATTGTTTGTGAATGTGCGTGTCAGGAGAAATATTCCTCCCGACTTCTGCCCGTCAAACTACCACAAGCCAGTCTACATGTAAAGGGGGGCACACGGGGGTAGTATCAAAGCGGGAGGCAAGGAACACAGTACCTCTTTTTCAATTTCCATTCCGCTTGGCATTTAGTGGGTGCTCAGTTTGTTTCGCAAGAAAGCGGGATTTTTGGTACAATGAAGATGAGTCAATACCCATAATTCTTAACAAACATGTTTAAATCGGTATTAAAAATTCTAGCGTACGCCGATAAGAACGAGCTCTATCCCGATTTGCGGATTATTGAGGGCGGAGCCGAGCCGGAGGTTGTTATAGACGGCAAGAAGGTTTTGATGTTTGCCTCAAATAATTATCTTGGGTTAGCAACGCATCCAGAAATGATAAAGGTCGCCGTTGAGGCTACCAAAAAGTACGGTGTTGGGTCCGATGGCTCTCGTCTCCTCTCTGGTAATTTACAGATTCACAGAGATTTTGAGAAAGCGATAGCTTCTTTTGAAGGAGCCGAGGATGCGATTGTTTGGCCGACTGGGTATTCAGCTAATGTGGGTGTAATATCCGCCCTCATGAATCCTCTGAAGGTCAGCATTTCTAGTTTTCTTGCTCTAGACCCGGTCATTATTAGTGACGAACTGAATCATGCAAGTATTATTGACGGGATTCGGTTGAGTGGAAAAAAGAAAGCTATTTATAAACATTGTGACCTCGCTGACTTGGAAAGTAAATTGCGTTCCTTTCGGTGGCGGGAGAAGCTCGTTGTGACCGATAGTGTCTTCAGTATGGATGGCGATATCGCACCACTTGATAAGGTGGTCGAGTTGTGTAAGAAATATAACGCCGCTCTTATGATTGACGAAGCACACGCTACCGGTGTTTTAGGAAAAAGGGGGCACGGCAGTCTTGAACATTTTGGGTTAAAAGCACAAACTGATGTTGATGTCGTCTTAGGGACTTGTAGTAAGGCACTTGCTGTTACAGGTGGCTTTGTTGTTGGTAGCCGAGATTTAATAAGATTCTTACGCGTTGCTAGTCGTTCGTATATGTTTTCTACCGCTATGATGCCGGCAGCATCAGCCGCTCTCATTAAAGCACTTGAAATTATAAACACGGATGAAAAACGTCGCGAGCAGTTGTTGAAGAATTCTGAATATGCCCGTTCTCGATTCAGTGAAATAGGTTACAGTACCTGCGGTAGCCAGACTCAAATAATCCCCATTTTAATTGGAGAGGATCGTATGTCGGTTGACTTCAGCCGTAAATTATTTGAGCGAGGAGTTTATGGACCTGCTGTTCGTTGGCCGGCAGTTCCTAAGGGTAAAGCGAGGATCAGGTTTACCGTTATGGCCACCCATACAAAAACGCAAATCGATTATTTACTGAAATGTTGTTCTGATATTGGTCAGGAATTAGGTATACTATCAAAATGATTCCGGAAATTATCCTAGCTCTTGTCGTCTTTCTAAACTTTTCGCTCAGTTTTTTTGTGTTGAGTCAAAATCCGCGTTCACTCAATAATCGTTTTTTTGCACTCCTTAGTTTCTTTGGAGGTTTGTGGACCCTGACTAATTATATGACAGGTGTATATGATTCCCATTTTTGGCTAGAGAGCACCTACGCCTTCGGGGCTTTTGTTCTTGCTGTAGGGTTGATATGGACTCTTGTACTTACAGACAAGACGCTTGACACGCAAAGGTGTCTGGTGTAGCTTAATGATGGAGCTACCGGTGAGTGCCGGACAGTTCTTTGTAAGATAAACCTTAGTTTGTAGTTGATTTTATGCGTAAAGAAATAAAGGTTAGATTGTGCGGCACGTTTCACTGTTGTCCCACAATCAAAATCGGCAAAAAGTTCGTTGAGATCGCCGATGATTTTGGTGGTAATGTACGACTGACAAGGAGTCAGTGGTCCGATTTTAAGAAGAAGATCGGCAAGCTGTAACAACGGCCATACCCCCAGAATGCGGGCTCCCGACTCGATGTTTGTCTGGAGCCCTTTTCTTTACTTCATTTTAACTACGGAAAGGAAAATATGCCGCAAATTGTTTTTTCGAAGTATCTACACGCAGTAAGAGTTGGGGGGAAAGTTGCATTGTTCCACGAACTGCACCCGAATCCAATCTACTGTCGCAAAGAGCAGTGGGATGAAGTCAGTAAGTTTCACCAACCACAACAGGGCTGTTTATTGGATGTGATGAGGTTGGAAAAGCTTGTTTTGGCGGAAGCCGCTGAGGATGTAGCTGAGTTGAGTTTGGTTAAGTCTGAAATTAAACGTAAGTACTCCATTCCTTTTGCCCTGCACCTCATAACAGCGAATGACTGTAATATGAGTTGCGGTTACTGCCCGTTTAGAAGTGGAACTGGGAATGGTAGGATGATGTCTTCTGATGATGCCCGGAAAGGATTGACCTTGTGGTCGAGAACTTTATGGGAGAAACACAAACCGGATAATGACTACAGCATCATTTTCTACGGCGGTGAACCGCTACTTAACAAAAAAGTGATTCGCGATACACTGGAAATTGTCGAGCGGTTTAAACGCGACGGGTTGCTTCCGCAAAATCTCATAACGGTTATTGCGACTAACGGCTTGCTCGTTGATGACGACGTTCTTGGATGGTGTAAAAAGTACCGCGTGTCCGTCCAAGTTGGACTTGATGGTGACGAGAACCGTAATGATCGCCACCGGGTTGACAGCAGGGGTAATGGGGTGGGGCGAGTGGTAATCGGTAAAATTAAGCAGCTTGTTTCCAACAAGATTGAAACATCGATCTCCGTAAGTCTAACGTCACAAAACTTTGAGGGTATTGACGAGACTTGGTCATTCGTCGAAAGTTTGGGCGTAAAAAAGTTTGGTTTCAACCTGATTAGGGGTTTTGGTCACGGTTCCTCGCTTGTACCAAGTGATTATTATCATCAAGCGGCGCGCCATTTAGCGTCTAGACTTCACAGAAATAATAGTAGAAACTGTGTGGAGTTCTCACTTGAAAGGAAAATAAACGCGTTTAGAAATCGTGACTTTTTCCCTCAGGATTGCGCTTGTTATGGTAACCAGCTTGTGATACTACCAGATGGTTATATCTCAAATTGCCCGTTCTCTCGGGAGATTATCGGTCACCTAGATTGGGTTTCCGATGCCTTCCAGATTGAGAAAGCAGGTCTGGTAAGACACTGGCGAAATCGTTTGCCGCCTGATTGTGATGGGCTAGTCGAGTTCCCGGCCACAGCTCTCTACGGCGGCGGTTGCGCTTGGCACTGCAAGGAATATTACAGTAATGACCTAGTAGTTGACGAAAGAATCAAATGGTTTGCACAGGAGGTAATGAATGAAATCATTAAAAGTGAAATGTTCGGTGTTCAATGCGCCGACTAAGGAAAATTATCCGATAATCGGGATAATAGGAGGTTCAGGATTCTACGACTTTCCCGAGCTTGTTACGGAAAAGAAAGTTAGACCGAAAACTGAGTACGGTTACCCGTCCGATTGGATAACGATCGGGAGTTGCGGTGGTGTGCGGGTGGCATTTTTGCCAAGACACGGCCACGACCACAAACTGGCGCCGCACAGGATTCCTTATCGGGCCAACATGGAGGCTTTGTGGAAGATTGGTGTGCGCTCCGTAGTAGGCGCTTGTGTTGTTGGCAGCTTACGTAGAAAGATAAAACCAGGCGATCTTGTTTTGCCAGATCAGTTTGTAAATCTTACTTGGGGAAGGGACGACGGTGTCAGGGCTGATGGCTCTTTCATTCATCTGCCGATGACACAACCATACTGCGAGAATCTGCGGCGATCTATTGCTAAGCAGGCTAGAAGCAAAAGGATTGGTCTGCATAAGTCGGGGGTTGTTGTAGTAGTTCAAGGTCCGCGTTTTTCCACTATTGCTGAAAGCCGGTGGTTCGTTCGAAATTCGTGGGATGTCGTAAATATGACCCAGTACCCTGAAGTGTATTTTGCAAGGGAAAGGGGTATTTGTTACGCTGCGGTTGCGGCTGTAACTGATTATGATGCCATACTGCACGAAGAGACGGATCTAACGGTAGAAAACTGGCAAAAAGTCCGCGACACATTCATTAACAACATTGTAATAACGAGAAAATTGCTAGTCTCTGTTATTATGAGATTCCCGGCTTTAGGTGGTTGCAACTGCGCAAAGACATGGCAACCTGAGTTCTACAAAGATCTCTAGGAACACCAAGCCTTAATGTGAAAACACTAAGGCTTGTTTTATTTCTTGAATTACTATATTCTCCATACCAGCTTTCATTCTTAAGTCACCTTAACCACGCGTAGAAAATGTTCCATCTAGATGAGATAGTCAAAAATCTTGAAGCCAAACCAGAAGTGGATGCTGTTTTTTTGACCGGGTCATATGGAGCGCGGACAAGTAATTCCCATAGCGATCTAGATTTGGTGATCGTTTTAAATAAAAATAGTGATGGTTTAAAATCAGTTTACACTTGGATAGACGACAGATTTGCCGACATATTCTTCTTTGATTGGACTGACCTAGACAGGCTCGCTAGAACCAAAGATTACCCCGCCAATGCTTGGGATACAGTTCTAGTCTCTTGGTTGCAGAAAGCTTCGGTATTTTTTGATAAATCGAAGAAGCTCTCAAAGCTTATTGATAAAGTGAAAAGTGTCAATGGTTTTTCCGCTTCCGTAAAAGAGCAGAGAGACTTCTGGCAAAAAATAAATTACAATTTTGTTGCCAACGAAAGATATTTTAAATCCGACAATCCTCTATGCCACGAAGCTCTTGAGATCAGGTTGTTATACAGCGTCTCAGAGTTGATCTGTGGCTATTTTATTTTGAGAAACATTCCTTGGCGCGGTGAAAAAGAAGCGATTACGTATCTAAAAAAATCAAAGCCGGATATTTATCTTTTACTTCAAAAGTATTGGCACGCAAAAAACCTGAAAGAACGTTTCCGCACTTATGTTAAATTAACATCGAATGTTTTTACTAACGATTATAAGAGGTGGAAAGGCGGTGATGTGATGGTGGTCTTGAAAAATCAGGAATTACCGGCGAACGATAAAAATTTGATAAAAATCTGGAATGACCTTCTCATTAGGTGAGGAATTCAAATTAACCACACCACAAAAGACCTCAACCACCTCTTTACGAGATGGTTTTTGTGCTACAATTACGGTGCTGATTACTGGCGTTGGAGATAGGTTGACTGTGTTATGAACTTGGAAACAAAAAATAGAATTTGGGTTATTTGTTGAAATGTTGTGCTGATGTCGGTCTGGAACAAACATCAAAATAATGAGTAAAGCATTTGTCACCGGTGCCTCCGGACTTCTAGGGAGAACTCTCATTGATAATTTAATCAATGATGGTTTTGAAGTTATCGCTCTTATTCATAACACAAAGATCAAAGATCGCAAGGCTCTTACTATAGTTCATGGCGATATTACGAAACGAGAATCTTTTGCAAGATATTTAGAAGGGGTGAATGTTATCTTTCACCTCGCTGCTATAGTTACTGATTGGGCTCCGAGAGGTTTGTATTATGATGTGCATGTGAACGGAACAAAAAACCTAATTTCTGCGGCAGTAAAGTATGGGGTGAGAAAATTTATGTATGTTAGTACTATTGACATCTTCGCGCATGAAAAGTATAAAATCGTCGATGAAAATACACCCTTTACTCATTCTCAGATTCCATATCGAAGATCAAAATTGATTGCGTATAATCTTACTCTCAAAGAGGCCTCCAGAGGAACTATACAACCAGTGATTTTATGTCCGTCGTGGATTTATGGTCCCGGGGATAAAATATTTATAGCTGAAATAATTAAACAGCTGAAAGCGCATCAATTTATCTTCATAGGCAACAAACATAACTATGTTCCTTTGATCTACACGGAGAACCTATGTAAACTGATGATTGATCTATCTAAAAAAGACATTGAACCTAGTAGTGGTGTGTTTATAGTGTCCGATATCAACATCACATGGGAGCAACTTATTAAAATGATTTGCAATAAAATTGAGGCTCGATACCCACGTGTTTCATTGCCATATTCTTTATCTTACTTTGTTGGCACAGTGATGGAATTTTACGGACGTCTAATAAAAAGAGAAAGGAGACCGTTGCTTACGAGAACCGCCGTAGAAACTGTGGGTCGCTCTATAAAAGCTGACGCGACAAAAATCTCTAAATTTATTGGCTATAAACCACTTGTCAGTTTTGAGAATGGATTGGAGAAAACAATAAACTCTTTTATTTCATCCAGATAATCTAAGAAAATGAATGTTATCACGATAATAATATACACCGCAGCTGCTGTAGAAGTAATTATGGCAACGGTTGTCTTTTTAAGTGATAAGAAAAACAAAATTATTCGGCTTTTTGTAGCTGTTGCGATTGTAACCGCTTATTGGATAGTAACTAATGCTATCACCACCCTCACACCAAACGACTTCTGGCTCAGAAATAGCTATGCAGCCGGGATTTTTGTCTCTCCTGTAATATTAGTCTGGATTCTTTCCTTTATCTCAAAGAAAGTGGTTGATTCTGTTAAGATATTTATTATTCTTACGCCCGCCGTTGCATTTTCTTTCCTGACCTATTCTTCCAACCTTATAATTAAGAGTGTTCAAACGAGTTTTGTGGGCGGTTTTAATGGAACATTCGGTTCCCTCTTTCCGTTATTCTCATTTTATTCTCTAGCAGTCATTGCGTACTCCTTATTTTTAATAACAAGGGCGTTTCGAAACAGTGCAGGATTGGAGAAAATTCAGTACGGATACATAGCTTTTGGCCTTTATGGCTTCGCATTTGTTGCTGCGGCTGTCAGCTTTGTCTTGCCCTTGTTCGAGATTGAATCACTTATTCCTCTCGACTCTCCGAGCTCCGTTTTCTTCATAGTTGCAATGAGTTACGCGATTCTCAAGCACCACCTATTCAACATAAAAGTTATTGCGACTGAATTGTTGGTCTTTTCTCTTTGGCTTACTCCTTGCTTGTAGTCATTGGCGTCTTCCTAATCAGGAGTGTCATTAAAGAGGTTGAGTTGCGGGAGAAGGTTGAGGTATTGGCAAAAGACTTGGAGGAGACGAACGAACGGCAGGAGAAACTCATTCACTTTGTGGGTCATGAGGTGAAGGGATATTTGACGAAAGGGGAATACGCGTTCTCGGAAATGCTTGACGGAGATTTTGGCAAGCTCGCGCCGGAGACTCAAGGTTTGGCTACAACCGCGCTTGCCGAATTGCGCAAAGGTGTTGCGTCGGTCACGGATATTCTAAAAGCGGCCAACTTGAAGCGCGGTACGGTTACATACGAAATGAAACCTATTGATTTGAAAGGGCTTGTGCAGGAGGAAATAGAACGGGCAAAAGTGCCGGCGAGGGATAAGGGTTTAGGGTTTGGGGTTGAGATTGATGAGGCAGAGAATTATATGGTAAGTGCGGACAAAGGGCAGATTGCGGAGCATGTGGTGAGAAACTTGTTGGATAATGCGATTAAGTATTCGCCGACTGGAACTATAACTGTTTCTCTGCGCAGGACGAGCAAGAATTCCACCACACCAACAACACCCTTACAAACCCAAGATTATAAGGATGTTATACTGTTTTCGGTGAAAGACAGCGGTGTAGGTATTACCGATGAAGACAAAAAGCGTCTCTTTACCGAAGGCGGACGAGGGAAAGAATCGCTCAAAGTAAATGTACATTCTACGGGTTACGGCCTCTATATCGCAAAGGGAATTGTAGAAGCGCACAAGGGGCGCATTTGGGCCGAGTCAGACGGTGCCGGTAAGGGCTCTACGTTTTTTGTGGAGTTGCCGGGGGTGTGAGATTGTGATAAGGTAGACCCATGAAAGAGCGATTTAGAAGACAAAACATTAAAACCACGGGCAAGCAGTTGCCGGTTGTTATTGAGAAAGATGCCGACGGATTTTATGTCGTAGAATGTCCCGTTTTTGACGGTTGTTACAGCCAAGGCAAAACTTTGGATGAGGCGGTTAAAAATATTCGGGAAGTCATCGCGCTTA
>Ga0209542_10008201_pt1 | contig 19596 bp, 17 predicted proteins | sample RifCSPhighO2_01_FD_184028 | JGI IMG/M metagenome (GOLD analysis project Ga0209542, IMG submission 184028) | Soil microbial communities from Rifle, Colorado - Rifle CSP2_plank highO2_0.1 (SPAdes) (version 2) | ecosystem: Environmental > Terrestrial > Deep subsurface > Rock core/Sediment ...
GTATAGGTCCTGAACACGTTGTTGTAATTTCATCTGAAAGCGGTATAATAAGTGGTAATGCCAACTGTTTTTGGGAAAAAATCATCTTTATCTGAAACTCATGATGCACGCCATAGATTTTTGCATGCTTTTTGCACCTATCCTGCGATGCGTTTTGAGACACAGTCTGAATCAGAGCATGTTATCTTATTGCTTCGGGCGCATCCTATCACTCAGATTTTTTGGATATTAACAGTTTTTATCATGCTTGTATTAACTTTTTTTATCTCACTTTTTCTGGAACGTATTTTAAGCACACAGCAATTGATTTTTGCAGTTTTATTTTGGTTTGCAGTCATTGCAAGCTATACATTCTTAAATATTCTCAATTGGCTATTTAATGTCGGGATTGTTACTAACGAACGTATTGTTGATATTGATTTTCACGGCACTTTGTATAAAGAGTTAAGCGCATCATCAATTGGAAAAATAGAAGATGTTACAGTGAAAACAGGTGGATTTACTGCATCGCTTTTTAATTATGGTAATTTATTCGTACAGACTGCAGGGACTGAAAAAAATATTGAGTTTATCAATATTCCCAATCCCGCACAAGCCGCTTCAATTATTAACAATTTAATGAGACATAAAAAAACATAATTTGTGGATATTAATAGCATTTTGAACCTTGTACAGTTTGGACAATTTATCAGTATTGGATTCAAACTATTCGGAATCATACTTTCAGTTTTTTACATTGTTTTTTCTATAGTCATTATCCGTCAGGTGCAAGTAATGAAAAAAAGCGTTCAGATAAACGACTATGGGATATTATCGTTATTTACATACATACAGCTTTTTATAGCACTATTTCTTCTTTTTTATAGCTTGTTTATTTTGTAAAATCAGCATACAATAAAAAAGTATGCTGAAAATGGAATACGAGTTTAAAAAGGGCATTCAGAGCGGGATGATAAGCGATTGTTTTGCTGAAGACGGATTTTTATTCTTTATACAAAAATCATATGTTTTATCAGAAGATAAGAATAAGGCGTGTGATACGCTTTCTCTTTTTTTAAAAAAAATACATGATGATGTATTTGGAAAGCCACTATATACTTTCGCTGATTTTCAAAAGATTATTGATGATACTATCGCTCTGCATTTTTCAAAAGATAAGATTGACGGTGTATGTATAGTAATACGAGGGGACAGTGCGGGTCTTTTTACTGTAGGAAACGGGAAAATATTTTTACAGCGTGACAAAGACTGCGCACTGATCATTTCTGGATCTCAATACGCGATAGGAAAAGCATACGATGATGACCTTTTTGTATGTATGTTCAGTCAAATCACATCTTTTGAGGTGCAAAAAAAATTAAGTGCAGACGATAGAGGAGATATTTTTGCGCAGTTTGACACAGCAGAAAGTGCAGTACTTGTTCGAGTATTGAATGAGAAAAATGAAAAAACACCGATCTCAAATGACATAATTGTAGAGCAGAGAAACAAACTTCATGCGTCGGTGTTGAAAAACAAAAAATATACATTTATTGCAGTGGGAGTACTGTGCGTGATACTTATCTGGAGTGTTGGTTTTGGAGTAAAGCGCCGTATGGATCAGCTATTCAAAAAAGAAATTGCATCATACACACTGAAAATCACCGAGTCGCTTCAACATGCCCAGGAAAAAGCGGTTCAAAACAATAATGAAGCGCTTGCCTTAGTTAATCAAGCTCAAAAGGATTTAGAAACATTCAAGGGGATAGTTGGTACACGAAAAATCCCGAATATTCAGGAGTTATCATCACAGATTGCAGATATTGAAAAAAAAATCATGAAAAAAGAAGAAAAAAAATACGATGAGTTTTATGATCTTGTCTTGATTGAAAAAGACGCACATGGTGATATAGTATCTTTTGATAGCGATACTCTTGCGGTATTGGATAAAAACAAAGGTGCAGTTTATATGATATCGTTTTCTAAAAAATCAACTCATACGATAAAAAAATCTGAAATACGAGGATCATCTCTGATGTATTTTCATAACAAAATACTATATTTATATAAAGAAAATGATGGTTTATATATTATTGATAAAGAAGAAAAATTGATGAGAGCGATTGAAAAAGATAGTGAGTGGGGTCATATTGTGAGTTTTTCTGTATACAACGGGAATATATATTTTTTGGACGGTGATAAAAATAATGTTTATAAATATCTTGTCGCTGATACTGGGTATTCTTCAAAACAATCATATCTTAAAAAGGAACAAGGCGTGCGTTTTGAAAATGCTCATTCAATTGCGATTGATTCATCAGTATATGTTGGAACAGATCGATCAGTATATAAGTATACTTCTGGACTTATGGATGGTTTTTCTGCGAAGATGTACGGGCAGAAAACACCTCTTTTTGCTCAATTATTTACTGATACTACAGTTAAAAAAGTATATGTGCTGGATAAAGAACAGGGAACACTGTATATTTTCTCAAAACAAGGATCGTTTGAAAAGCAAATTGAATCAAGTATTTTAAGACAAACATCTTCTTTCATAGTGCGAGAGAAAAATCAAGATGCGCCTGATATACCTTCGGGAATTTTTATAGTGGCGAAAAACAAAATTTATACTATTTCTCTTGAATGATTTTTCTCCTATTTTACCGTTACACTTTTGGCAATATTGCGTGGTTTGTCTACATTATTGCCTAAAACAATTGCCATATAATATGCAAGAAGTTGAAGGGGAATAACATTCATAATTGCTGATGTTTCATCAGTATCAGGAGTGACTAAAACATAGTCAAATGAAGAATGATTAAAAGGAGCGACACCAATCACCGTGGCTCCTCGTGCTTTTACTTCATGTACTGCATTGAGAATATTTTTTTGAGCAGTATCGTCTGATACGACAACCACAACAGGTACATTTTTTTCAACGAGTGTTATAGCATAATGTTTCAGGTCTCCTGCGGGGATTGCGTGAGCATGTTTATATGATCCTTCAATGATTTTGACCATACCTTCTTTTGCTATCTGGAAATTTTGACCCTTTGCGAGAAGGAATATATCGTTTGATTGAGAAAGAATTGCGGCGATATTCTTAATAGCTGAATGATTTTTTTTGTCGTGCAGATACTGCGTCATATTTTTCTGTAGAGATTGTAAAGATTTAACTCCTTGGGATACGTATCCTGCAGTGATTTTGGCGATAAGATAACCCCATGCAATCTGTGAGATGAAAATTTTAGTTGACATCACACATATCTCGGGACCAGCCTGTGCCATATATTTGAATTCCGAGATCCGTGTCATCATACTTCCTGGCATATTGACAAATGAGGCGATGGATACTTTTTTTTTCTGCGCGTATTCTAATATATCCAAGACATCTGCAGTTTCTCCACTTTGTGAAGGAGCGATAATGAGATCATTTTTGGTGAATAAATGAATATATTCTTGTGCGTCGCCTCCAATAAGGCTTATCGCATTGATATGTGCATATTCTCTGAGATAAAAAGCTATTTGTGCGGCGGCGGCTCCTGCAGTACCCGATCCAATTGTATAGACGGTTTTTGCTTTTTTTATTGCATCTGCAAGCGGTTGGTATTGATTGCTGTTGTTGATAATGGCTTTGATAGTAACAGGCGCTTCATGAATTTCTTTTATCATAAAATGATCATAATGACCTTTGTCAACTTTATCATTTTTCAGTGTGATCGGCTCAATAATCGGTATTATTTTTTCCCCAGTTTTTATAGAAAAGATTGTGAGTGTTTGATCTATGACGAGCATATGTCCATTGTCAATCATGATCATTTCTTTTGCATGTGGAGCAAATGATAATACATCCGATGATATAAATAATTCTTCAGCGTGAGAGTCTAATCCAACAACGAGTGGAGAACCATTGCGACAACCGATAAGTGTTCCATCCGCAGTCAAGAGAATGATTGTATTTCGTCCGGTCAATTTTTGAAAGGCATTGCGCGTAGCCAGCACAAGATCGTTTACTTTTTTTCTCTCATCCTCAATCAATCTGACAATTACTTCAGTATCTGTCTCACTGATAAAAGCATATCCTTTCGCAATCAGTGTTTTTTTCAATTCTTCATAGTTTTCAACAATACCATTTTGCGCAAGCACAAAAGAATGATTTGTTGCATAGTGTGGATGGGCGTTTTTTACGGTTACGTTGCCATGAGTTGCCCATCTGGTATGCGCGATGCCGCAATGAGAGAAAGGTATGGATTTTATTTTTTTGAAATCACTAATTTTTCCTACCTGTTTTTCAACAGAGATAGTATGATCTTTTGCTACTGCAATGCCCCATGAGTCATATCCTCTATAGAGGAGTCTATTTAATCCTTCATATAAAATTGGTCCTGCATTTTTTTTTCCTTTATAGCCAAATATACCGCACATATGAAAATTAAAAATTTAAAATGAAAAATTAAAAGTTAAAAATAAGTCCACAAAAAAATCAAAACTGAAAAGAGGGATAAAAAAACAGTTAAAAGTATAGTGATCAAAAATATATTTGTCAAATTTAAATGGTTTTATGATTTTTATTTTATTTTTTCGCATACGACTATATATTCATGTGTCATGGTGCTCACTCTTTGTCCAATCTTATTTGTAGGAGAATTTTTTAATGGTATTGTTTTGTTCCCAAGCATTCTTTTGTATGTGAATAAATGTGTAAAGCCATACTCTTCAAATTTCTCTGCAATAAACTGATCTGTTGGTAATTGAATATTTTTCACTCTTCTATTGCCGACTATATACATAGATTTTCCACCTTTTTTTACGCTTTTTGCTACATCATTGATAGAATTATCTAAGTCAAAATAAAACGAGGATACCTCAAGCGCTCTTTTTTCAGACGCTTTTTCTACCTGATTGATATAATCAGCAATAATTCCTTTGTTATATTTTGCCTTTATAGTTTTTCCGCCCATGAGCAAATAATCAATCTGCCGTGCGTTTTTTATCCCCATCCATTCATTTGAAAACATGGAAAATTGTCCATAAGCTACAGTAGTTTTGCTGTCTCCATAAGGCGGACTCGTTAAAACCACATCATAATAATTTTCCTTTTTTTTAAATTTCTCATAACCTACTTCAATTTTTGCCCTATTTAATTTTGGGAAGTAAAATTTTTCATACACATAAATCGCTTTGTTTAATTTCTCAAAAAATACGCCAAACACATCGGGGTTAAAATGTATCAATTCATCTATCTTCATGCGGTACAATTTAAATTCGTGATTTCTGGTATAGGAGCATTCTCTTATAGTTTCGGAGAAAGGAACCCAAAAAAATCTTTTCACTTCCTTGTCTTTTATTTTATTGATAAATAACTTCAATACAGCCAAATTAAGTAAAATTTGCTTAGAAAACCAAAAATTTACATTATAAAATTGTGGCAATTGAACAGAATCAAGATTTTCCTCTTTTTTAATGAATTCGAAAATATCATTTCTTAATTTTTGTCTTTGCAGATTTAATCTTTTTACTTCTACTTTGGTAAATTTTGTCCGAGATACTAAAACAGCGAAAGGATTAATATCAAAACCATACATTTCATTTAAATTTCTATCAAGCCCGACAGTAAATGATGATCCGCTCCCACAATAAGGATCAAGCAATTTTCCGCATTTTATATTTAACTCTTTAAATAGCTCAATACCAATCTGCGGTATCATGGTTGCTGGATACTTATGTAAATTGGGATACATACGTGCGTATGATTGTCCGACAAAATCATATTTTGAATTTCTAATGATGTTATACATAATTTATAATTCAGTTATATTTTTAAATATAGAAATATATCATAATTTATCAAGTTCATTTATATTTATTTCAGGATCAATTGTTTGTGCTTTTTGATAATAGTTTTTTGCCCGTGAGGGATGGTCATTTTCATAATACAGTAGAGCGAGTTTGATTAAGACGTCGCGGGCGTATTTATTTTTCTCAAGTAGAGCTTCAAGTTGTGAGATCTTTTTATCTCGTTCTTCTGTCTCTTTTTGTAAATCTTCTTGGATAGAAGCTCCATAGAGACGAGTAAAGACTGATAGCTGATCAGAAAAATATGCTGTTTTTTGAATTTTTTTTAAAAACAACACAGCGTCATCTTTTTTTTGGCGTGTTACGAGGTGAAAAAAAAGGGAATTGAATTGCTGACTTGCATAGATATTAAGGATAGTGTACACAAAGAAAAGAAATATACAAATATAAAGCGCTCTGTTTTTACTCATATTTTTAGTATATAATTTTACTATGGATATATCAGTAGAATCAATCGTTGACAGAGCAATAATTTTTACTATCATTTTTGGCGCGGCAGTAGGAGCTTTTGTCTTAAGTCTTATTTTTCTTTATATTTTAGTACTTTTAAGCCGTCTGAAAAAGCGTGAAAAAATCTCGCTTGAGATGGTGACTATGGAGGTCAAAATTCCTAAAGACAATGAGACAAAAATAGACGCGGCAGAACAAATGTTTTCCGCATTCTCGTCGCTTAAGAAATCTGGATTTTTTTCTTTCATGGATGTTGAAGATGTGATAGCCTTGGAGATTGTCGGTCGGCATGCAGATATCCGTTTTTATATATCAGCTCCTCACCGTATTCTTGATATGGTAGAAAAACAAATCTATGGCTATTACCCATCGGCTGATATTAAACGAACTGAGGAGCCTACTATTTTTACTGAAAACGGAAAAGTCGCATACACAGGTATTCGGGCGAAAGGATATTCATATGAACCAATAAGGGTCTATAAAGAATTACCCACGGATTCACTGTCTGCGTTGACTTCTGCATTTTCCAAAATGGATGAGCATGAAGGAGCGATCTTTCAGATACTTATTCGCCCTGCATCTTCTGCATGGAAAAAATTGGGGAAATCATATGTGGCGTCAGTCAAGAAAAAAGAGGCAAGTCCAGAGAAAGCATCATTTAAGGTTGATGCAAAAACTCTTGAACGTATTGATGATAAGACATCAAAAGCAGGGTTTGAGACGGTGATCCGCATTGTTGTTTCATCTCCCTCAAAAGAGTCTGCGCAGGCGCATCTTCGCAATATAAAGGCAGTATTTTCTCAATTTGCATCAGATCATAATTCATTTACTAATGTGAAAGTACGATTTAAGGCTGGTTTTATGATCAATTTTATTTATAAATTTTTTCCTATCATTGAACCATGGTTTTCAAAGTCTCTTTCTATTTTATCAGCTGATGAGTTAGCAACACTCTTTCACTTTCCCAACAAAACGATTGAGACTCCGCATATCAATTGGCTGAAGGCAAAGTCTGCGCCAGTTGCCGCAGAAGTCCCGACGAAGGGAGGAACTTCTATCGGGTTTGGATATTATCGGGGAGTGAGACGTCCGGTACATATAGGGTTTGAAGATCGTAGACGTCATGTGTATATTATCGGGAAAACTGGCGTGGGAAAGTCAGAGCTTCTGCAGGATATGGCGGTGCAGGATATACGTGCGGGACATGGTGTGTGCGTGATTGATCCGCATGGAGATTTGGTTGAACATATCATACGGTACATTCCCGCAGAACGAGCAGAAGATGTCGTATATTTTGATCCTGCAGATACTGCACGCCCTATGGGATTGAATTTGCTTGATGCGCATACTGAAGAACAAAAACATTTTATCACGACATCCATTATTAACCTCATGTACAAGCTCTATGATCCACAGCGCACTGGTATTATCGGTCCGCGATTTGAACATGCGGTACGTAATGCAATGCTTACCGTGATGGCAGAGGAGGGGTCAACATTTGTTGAGGTAGTGAGAGTATTAACTGACGCAAAATATGTACAAGAACTGTTGCCGAAAGTTACAGACCCGATAGTTCGGAGGTATTGGACTGATCAGATCGCTCAAACATCTGATTTTCACAAATCTGAAGTGTTGGATTATATCGTATCCAAATTCGGCAGATTTGTCACCAACCAAACCATGCGCAATATCATTGGACAGTCAAAGTCAGCGTTTGATTTTAGAAAAATCATGGATGAGGGTAAAATTCTTATTATCAATTTAAGCAAGGGAAAATTAGGCGAGGAAAATTCAAATTTCTTAGGATTAGTATTGATCCCAAAGCTTTTAGTTGCGGCAATGAGTCGACAGGATATGCTGGAGGAAACGCGTCGGGATTTTTTCCTTTACGTTGATGAGTTTCAGAATTTTGCCACACCTGATTTTGCGACAATTTTATCCGAGTCGAGAAAATATCATTTGAATTTGACTGTTGCCAATCAGTTTATCGGTCAGATGGATGAGGAGGTGAAAAATGCTATTTTTGGCAACGTTGGGACATTGGCATCATTTCGTGTAGGGGTGACTGATGCCTCATATTTATCTCATGAATTTCAGCCAGTGTTTTCTGAATCTGATCTTATCAATATTGATCGGTATCACATTTATATGAAAACAATCGTGAATAATGATCCAGTGCCGGCATTTTCAGTTGATCTCACCAAAGACATGAAAAAGTTAAAAGCTCAATCAAATGAAAAACTCGCACAAAATATTATTCAATTATCTCGTCTGAAATACGGTCGTCCGCGAGAGATTGTGGAGTCTGAAGTTACTTTGCGTGCGCGTCTCTAAATAATATGCTTCAAGATTTTATCGCTACTGTCACCAAAAAGAAAGTGATCACTGAGGATATGTTATTATTACAGTATAAGTTGATCAGTCCAAAAGAAATTGATTTTATCGCAGGACAGTATGTGCTCGTTGATATTCCTCAAGAAAATAAGGAAAAAGCAACTCGTCTTTATTCACTCTATTCGCCGAATTACCAAAAAAGATATGTTGAGCTTTTAATACATACTATTCCCAATGGATTAGCGTCTTTGTATTTTATTCATTTAGAAGAGAGAGAAACTGTCAATTTTCGCGGTCCTGCGGGTAAATTTATCCTACAGAGCGAGGATCGCGATAAAATCTTTTTAGCCACAGGAACTGGTATTGCGCCGATTAGATCTATGATACACAGTTTTTTTCACCGTCATGCATATACTTCATTTGATACACCAGCCCCACAAATACAACTTTTCTGGGGAGTAAAAACAATGAACGAGGCGTATCTGAAAGATGAATTGACTACGCTTAAAAATCTCTATAAAAATTTTTCTTTTACGATTTGTCTTTCTCGGGAAAAAAATGCTGTTTTTACCGAACATGAAGAGAAAAATAGTGAATTGTCGTGTCTGAAAAGAGGGAGGATCACCGATAATTTTAATAAAGAGAAAGCATCTTCTGATACAGAATATTATATTTGCGGTGGTCCAGAAGTGGTTGTCTCACTGACTGCATTTCTCAAAAACCAACACATCGCTCATGAAAATATTTTTTTTGAAAAGTTTTAGGATTCTGATGAATAATAAGAAGTCATATTGTAAAGAAAGTTTTCATCTGATGAACGATCGGGAATTGAACCAATTTTCATCATTTTTTCAATATCAAATATAGACACCGACAACACTTTGTAGTCAAGCATTCCACACTGTTCAGCTTGTGTACATAGTCTGACTTCGTTATATACGATTTTTGTGGGCGTCAACCAGAATCCGTCCAATGCACCATCAAGGATTTTTTTATTTTCTTTTGTAGTGAAATTGTAAAGCCAAAGTTGTTTTGCCTCGTAGTCAGTAAATAGTAGCTCATCAGTTCCTTGCAACATTGAAAGATAGTATGCGTCTTGGGTGATTGCATCAATTTTTTTGTATGTTTTAGCAACAATATCGTATAAATATACTCCACCGCCCACATATTTTCTATAAACAATAGTGGTGTTATTTACCCATTGTGGATGAGTCGCGTTTTCAATAATTTGTTTATCCCCGTTTGATAGATTATAAATATATATATTAAAATCTTCTGTACCTGTACTGCGCGCACTAGTATCAATTTGTAATAAATGTTGTTTGTCTTGGGAAAATTGTATCTGGTGGGCATCTGCAATAATTCCGCCTCGTCCAGTAGCATTAGATACATCAATTTGTTCAAGGGTTTTCAAGATGCCTTGATCAAATAGTATTAGTTTTAATACTGCTTTTGATTTATCTCTCATATTCCCAAAATACGCAAAGTTGTCAAGCGAGGCAAATTCCAATGTATTGACCAACATCTGTCTTTCTAATTTTTTCTTTTCTGTTATTTTTTTTGAGGTAATATCAATAACATAAATCCCGCAATCCGCATAATCGCCCGAAGAGCATCGCAAAAAACCTACAGAATTTTCATCAACTACTCGTATGTTGCTGATATAAAATAGAGGTTCTGTATAGTTAGTTAATTGACTAATGGTTTTTATCTCATCATCATACACGAAGAGGTTGTTTGCGATAGCATCGTGTTCCTCTGGATAATACTTGGTGTAAAAGACTTTATTTATTGTTAATCCACTCTTAGGTGAAGGAGGTTTTGGAAGTTGGTTTTGTTCAGTTTGTTGAGAAACGTATCCTGTTGTGAGGAGTATTTCGTTTGCGGCTGGTTTTTGTTGTGTGATATTTTGCACCTGCGGTGATTGCAGTTGAGACTTAAAAATCAATAACGCTATCCCTCCAATAAACACAATCAAAAGAACGATTGCAAAAGTTTTCCAGTGATTAGTAGATTGAGGATGTAAGGGAATATAAGGTTGTTGTGGTGATGAGGGAGGCATAGCATTATTTTCCATACTATCAGTATACACAATTTTATGTTTGTCAATGATCAAGTTTTTAACTTGACAATAGATAGATAATAAGTATACTTTAGGTATTAATATTTCATCATTTATTCTTTATGCCTACACACCAGACACAGTTAAAAATTAGTCTTTCTCAAAGACTTGATGAACTTCTCAATTATAAAGCAATGCAACTTGGCATACCAAAAACTCAATTGGTCAAATTTATTATCATAAAAGAAATTTATCCCGATAAAATCGGGATTGAGAAAGAAAGCGCGCCTGTTTTTACTGCTTCAGAAGCGATTAAAAAGCAAGCTCAAAAAGCCTTAAAACAAATAGATAAAGCTCTCATTGTTGATAGCGTGCCTGATTTTTTTGCGAAGCTGTAGAATGAAACTATGCTTATAGTATTCTCTCCCGATATAGTGAAGGAGCTAAAAAAGATAAAAAGGAATAATGTAAAGTTGTCAAAGAGAGTAGAAAAGCAGTTGTCTCTTTTTCAAAATAGCCCTCAACACATTTCTTTACGCACTCATAAATTGCAGGGTAATTTAAAAAATATGTGGAGCATCTCAATAACCGAGAAGATTCGCATGGTGTATCTTTTGCTGTCTCATCAAGAAGCGTATTTTATCGCACTAGGTACACATGATGAAGTGTATAAAAAATAATTGCGTAGTGATTTTGGAAACTGAAATGAGTATGATATGTGCAGAATGAAAAAAAATGGCATTCTTGTCTTAATACTTCTTTTTGGTTTTGCATTACGTATCTATGGTATCAATTGGGATCAAGGCTATCATCTACATCCAGATGAACGATTTCTCACCATGGTTGCCAATGCGGAAAAGCTCCCTACAAGTTGGTTTGATTATTTTATTCCATCACGTTCTTCTCTCAATCCTTACAACGTAGGCTATGGTTTTTTTGTGTATGGTACGTTTCCTCTCACTCTTGCCAAAATTGTGGCGGTTTTCCTTGGGTTTGATACGTATGCTGATTTTACTATTTTCGGTCGTTTGTTAAGCGCTCTTTTTGATACGTTGGTGATCGTGATGATATATAAAATTGCAGAGCTTTTTGAAAAAAAACGTGGTTTTGATATACGATTGAAGTATTTTGCAAGTTTTTTGTATGCTATCGCAGTTTTACCTATTCAACTTTCTCATTTTTTTGCCGTAGACACTTTTCTAAATTTTTTTATGATTGCTTCGTTCTATTGGTCTTTGAAATTATATTATTCATTTCAAACAAAATTACTAAAAAATTCAGTCGTATATATATTATTAAGCGCGTTTTTTTTTGGATGTGCACTGGGGACTAAAATCACTGCGTTATTTATCCTTCCATTGATTTTATTTTTCCATGGGTTTTGGTATATTCGCAAAAAGCAGTGGGCAAAGATTTTTTTGATTTTTTTCTCATTTACTGCAATAACATATCTGACGCTTCGCTTTACAGATCCCAAATCTTTTGCCTCTGGTAATATATTGAATCCCACATTAAATCCGCAATTTGTGCAAAATCTCAAAGAGTTAAGCAGGTTTTCCCGTAAAAACGTATGGTATCCGCCAGCGGTGCAGTGGTTTAGTAAAACTCCGATACTGTTTCCGCTCCAAAATATTATTTTTTTTGGCGTTGGACTGCCATATTTTTTGTTTGTTACTATTGGTAGCTATTATTTTATTAAAGAGAAAAAGGGAGGGTTTGTTGTCATTGGTGTGTGGATGGTGATTTTTTTTCTGTATCAATCAACCCGCTTTGCAGCCACGATGCGATATTTTATATTTCTGTATCCGTTGTTTGCGATTTTTGCCGCGTTTGGTTTGGTAAAAATTTTGCGGCGATTGCAATTTAAACTTTGGCGTTTGATAGTGTTGCTGTTGGTTTTGATTTGGCCGGTGAGTTTTATGTCTATTTACAGCAAAAAACACAGCAGGATTATTGCATCAGAATGGATTGAAAACAATATTTCCAAAACCGCTTTCTTAGCAGAAGAGCATTGGGATGATTTTCTGCCGGTTGATGGAGGATATGAGGGTGTGCAGATGCCGGTTTTTGATCCTGATACTCCAGAAAAATGGAAAACCATAAACGAAATATTGGCAAAGGCTGATTATTATGTGATCACGAGCAATAGAGGATATGGCAGTATGATGAAGGCGTCCGCACGATATCCGCGTATGTCTCAATTGTATGCTAATCTCTTTGAAGGAAAAACCGCTTTTCAAAAAGTAGCAGAATTTACTTCCTACCCCACATTGGATTTTGGTTTTGCTCAGTTAAAGTTGAACGACGATTGGGCAGAGGAAGCGTTTACCGTCTACGACCACCCAAAAGTTATTATTTTTCAAAAAGTCAAATAATGTATAGTGAGCCGTTAGAAAAACAGAGAGATTTTTTTGATAAAATACATCATCAGTATAACCAAGCCCGCATACTCAACACTTCACTGCATACACGGTTTGAAATAAATGAAATCATACACAGAATAGGTAAGTCATTAGATGAGTATATCGCAGATTTTGGCGCAGGCAGCGGAAGAATAGCAATACCTCTTTTACAAAAAGGATATAAAGTGCACGCGATTGATGTAAGCACAAAGTCGCTTACCAACTTGCGATCTTTGGCACACAAATTACATCTCATTTCTCTTCGTACCACCGCTCATTTTCCAGCGGGAGAGACATTCAATCATATTGTGGGCGCAGATATTTTGCATCATGTTGATCTTGATGAGGTCATTCCGCAATTATGGAAGAAATTGAAAAAAGGAGGACGCGCGATTTTTTCCGAACCTAACGCTTACCACCTTGCATGGTATCTGTATCTTCCGTTTGCATCTGATTGGTCAATTGAGAAGGGCATACTGCGTTGTCGTTATTTTCATCTCATAAAAAAATTTAAGATGCATGGATTTCGCTCGGTGTCAATCACTGGCTTTGGTTTTTTGCCGACACCGCTTTGTACATGGTCAAAAAAACTTTGTAAGCTCAATAACAGGTTAGGTAATTTGCCTATTATAAAATTATTTGCGTATCGTTTTATTATTGAAGCGGTGAAATGATTGTCATCTATGCGGATACTGTGCGTCTCAACCTATTTTTTACCGTATATATCAGGACTGACTGTATATCCTTATCGGTTGTTTAAATATCTTATTACAAAGGACTATCGTGTGCAAGTGATTACTTTCAAACATTTAAAAAATCTTCATTCAAAAGAAACAATAAATGGGGTTAGTATAGAAAGAATCAATCATTGGTTTAAAATCTCAAAAGGTTTTTTTGCACTATTTTTTGTGTTTTCACTTTTGAAATATATACGGAAGACCGATGTAATGATCATCAATCAGCCATCAGTTGAGGGAATAATAGCCGTGGTTTTGGCTAGAATTTTGAAAAAAAAAGTCGTTTCTCTTTTTCATTGCAGATTGCAATTGGGCAATAGTCTTTTCCAAAAGGTGATAAGTTCCGTAGTCAATACGGTTGTCTTTCTTGAGCTTTTGCTGTCGGATACAATCGTTGCCACAAGTCATGAATATGTGAAGGAAGTTATGGGAGATGCGTTCATCGGCAAAATCGTGATTATCCCGCCTCCGATCATGACGTATCCAGTTTCTTCCACAGAGCATGCTCGCTATAGGAAGAAAAAAGCCCGCAACATCTGGGTTGGGTTTTGCGGAAGAATTGCGCGTGAAAAAGGCATTGAGTATTTGATTGCGGCGTATGAAAAAATAAGGACAAAAATACCTTCAACAACGTTGATTTTTGCAGGCCCATCAGGAGATGAGGTTGCAGGAGAAAAAAAGTATTCTCAAAAAATAAAAAAACTTCTGAAAGAAAAAAATATTCCTCACTATTTTTTTGGGATTTTAAGCGATGATGAGATGGGAGCGTTTTATAAAACACTAGATTGTTTGGTGCTTCCTTCAACAAATAGCACCGAAGCATTTGGGATGGTGCAGGCTGAAGCGATGGTGCAAGGTACTCCTGTTATCGCAACAGATTTACCAGGAGTGAGGGTGGCAATAAAATTGACTGGTATGGGTGTAGTGGTTCCGCCAAAAAATACGCATAAACTCGCTCAGGCAATTATTCATTTGATTACCTATCGTTCTCAATATGCGAACAATCAATTAGTTAATGAGGCAAAAAAAATATTTGATTCTCAGATAAGTTATACTTCTTTTGCACAAATATTTTCAAAAAAAATATAAGCAGTTATGATCTTTAATCAAATAATCATATTTTCTCATTTTTGTTTTCTAAATTTAGAGTAATAAAATGAACATATAATCATACCATGAAAAACCATAAAAAAGGTAAAAATTTTGATTTCAAAAAACAGGAAGGAAAAATTGTACGGATTTTTGTTGGTGCGTTTTTTTTGTATGTTGTTTTTATAATCATCGCCGATGCGCGTAAGATTTTTTCAATGGGAGCGTCGTTTCATTGGAAGGTAGTCCCATTAGTTCTTTTTTTTATTTTAGTGAATTATTTCGTTCGTGCAGTACGATTTCATTATTTACTTAAAAAAATTAACATTTGTTTCAATTTTACTACTTCATGTGCAATTTTTTTCTCTGGGATTGCAATGACTGTGACCCCAGGAAAAATGGGAGAAGTGGTAAAATCGTATTTCATTAAACAAAAAACAGGTCATGGGTATTCGCGCACCATCCCGCTTCTCATCTTTGAGCGAGTGATGGATGGAATTGCGATGATTATTCTTTCTCTGGGAGGGATTTATTTTTTCCCCACGCGTGGGATAGTATTTTTCTTTCTTTTCTCAATTATTCTCGTCCTTATATTTTTTATGAGTATCTATTATCGGCGGCCTGCATTTTTCATCATCAAATTTATTGAAAAACGTTTTCGTCTTCATTTTTCTCATAAAGTAATTGAGTTTTTTGATCATGCGCGTGTATTTTTGAATTGTAAAACCATAAGTAGTTCGTTAATTTTAAGCATTGGTGCATGGGGTTTGCAGGGAGTATCTCTTTATATATTAGTGAAACCACTTCTTTCGTCTATTGATCAAATATCCTTGACCAGAAGTATAGTATATGCACTGTTTATTTTTTCATTCTCTTCAATTGCAGGTTTTTTGGCGTTTATTCCCGCAGGGATTGGAGTTGCAGAAGGATCTCTGGTTTCATTTCTTGTTCTTTTTTTTCATATCACTTTTACACAGGCGGTTTTTGTCAGTCTTGTTTTCCGTTTTACCACGCTGTGGTTTGGAGTAGGGTTAGGAATTATTTTTTTGGTCAAAATGCTGAAGACAGGTAAGAGTGGAAAGATGAGGGGTGGATGAATTACAATTTTTCAATAGTGTCTATGCCAATCAGCGAGAGCGTATTGGATAGTATGATGCTTGTGGCATAGGTGAGTCTCAGGCGATGCATTCGTTCATTCTCTTGTGCTTTCAATATGGGATGTTTCTCATAAAAAAGATTAAAGCTCTGTGCAAGATCATATATATAAGTACAGAGGATATGAGGACTAGAGTGGGCGACTGCTGATTCAACTATTTCTGGAAAACGGACAAGCGCACGGAGGAGAAGATTTTCCTCTCTATGAAGAACGACTCTGTTTACGTTCGTTTCCTTCAAGTGTCCGATATTTTTTTTTAACACAGATTGACAACGAGTAAATGCATACAGGATATATGGTCCTGAATTGCCATGGAGTGAGATTGACTCATCAATATCAAAGACTATATCTTTTTGTGCGTCGGTTTTTAAGAACGCGTATTTGACCGATGCGATTGATAATTGTTCTGCGATCTCAGTGGTGCAGGAAAATACTTTTTTTATTTTTTCTTTTATTTCATCAATCAGCGTTGGACCTTCAATGATAGTGCCTTCACGCGATGACATTTTACCTTTCTTTAATCGTACCATACCATAGACGAGATGATGTTGTTTATCTTTATACAATGTTTCATCAAGCAATTCTTCTACTTTGAATACGGTCTTAAAAAAGCTGGTTTGCTCAGCGGCAACGACATGAATACAACGATCAAGAGTCCCAAACTCGGTAAATTCCATGTGCGCCAGTCCCAGTTCTTTTCCTTCATACGTCGGAAGACCGAATGAATTGATAAATACTCGTGTGTCAACATCATGTCTTTCTCCGTCAAAAATAAGTGCGCCTTCGCTTTTTTTAAGTATACCTTTTTCCAATGCCTGAAGAGCAATTTTTTTGCCCATATCTGCAACTTCGCTTTCAAAATACAGACGGTCAAATCCTACTCCTAATCGGGTATAAATGTTGTCAAAATACTCAAGGCTCCACGTTCTTGTTTTTTTCCACAACGGCATGATCATTGGGTCTGTGGTGAAAATCTGACGGTTGATCTCCTGAATTTCTTTTTTTGCTTGTTCATCGCTCTCATACGCCCTATTTCCTTCAACATACGCTGCACCTAATAGTTGAACTTTTTCTTCTAAAGTTGCTGTTTTTTTATTTTTTATATTTAATCCCTCGTCTTCGTTCGGGACAAGCTTTTTATTTTTAATTTTCCATAGGCATTTCGCAATATGCAGACCCACGTCGCCCTGATAATTAGCGCGTACGACAGATGCTCCTGCAATGGTAAAAATACGCGCAAGTGCATCGCCAAGTATGATATTGCGGAGGTGTCCGATGTGAAATAGTTTGTGCGTATTAGGATGTGCGAATTCAAGCATTATTTTTTGATGTGTCAGGAGTTTATTTTCTCCAGAGCGGTCTTTTTCTTGTATAATTTTCTCAAGTTCTTCCATGAGTAATTTTTTACTGATGAAAAAATTGATAAATCCCGCCTTTTCCTCTATTTTTTCAAAAAAAGGACTTTTCAGATTTTTGATGATTGATGTAGTATTGGTTAATCCTAATTGATGCATGTTGATAGAAAAATCGCCAAAATCAGTATTTTTCGGTGTTAAAAGTACGAGATGATGATTGATTTTCTCTTGTAGAAAGGTTTCTATTTTTCGCTTCAACATGATGAAATTATAACACAGATGGTGAACACAAAATGATTGTTTAGAACGAAGTAACAAACAAGTCCGCGGGTATTTGAGGATATGATTGGAAAAGTGTGATTTTTTTGGCAACACCAGTCGTGGTTGTTGCAGTTGAAGTGATGGTCTGTCCTTGAGCAGGAAGGTCGCTTGAACCTTCTATTACTACTCTCATGGTATTTGCGCTTGCATCAGGGATAAGGACGCGTATAAGCATGAGGTTGACATTGGCATTGATTGAAACAGAATCAGTCTTGTACTTAAAATGCTGACCTAACGCAGGAAATGCGCCTTGACTGGTCGGAATAACATCTGTGGTGATGGCTGTATTATGCATAATATTTGTAGGATCAATGAGTTTTCGGGCGATATTGGTATTATTTGTCCCGATAAAAGTCAATTCAATGACTGGTTGAGTAGTGGGGCAGGAAGTGGAAGAGGAGCATTGGAGAAAATAAAAGGTAAGATCCCCAAGATATGAAGGAGCTGACAGTTGTTTGTAAGCGCTTAAATAAAAAGTATATTGATCATCGCGTCGTATATCTTTATACACCTGTGCGCCAGGGTCATCAGACGCAGTAGATGCTTTACTACCGCTTTTGATAAAATTCCCTAAAGAAGGGAGTAAGGCACTGTCTATATCAGTACTTGTGTTCACTGCTTTTTTCAGTTGTGCTTCAATGCCAGCTTCAGCCGCGGCAAATGCGCGTTTTGAATCTTCCTCAAGCTTAGCGATTTTTGTTTCTTGGGTGGTAACCTGTGATACAGACAGTGCCACAGTTACCAATACTGTGGAAAGAAGAATGATGATGAGAAGTATTTGCCCTCGCTGGTTAGTTTTCATAAGTTAAAAGTCAAAAGTCAAAAATTAAAAGTCATAAATTAAAAATATATTACTTATTAGTTCGTAATGTTTTTATACTTGATGCTAAAATATTTGCAATTTGTATCAGTTCTTTTAATAATGTATCAATTTTTGTTAGGTTTCCTTTTTTTGTATCCTTTAATAAAGATAGCCAAAATTTTGATTCATTAGCCGATTTTAAGGCATGGCTCAAAAAATTAGTAAAATCTTTTCTGGTACTACCCGCTATTGCTTCTATGTAATTTGCGCCGATACTTGTACCGCTTCTCAGTAATTGATCTTTTCCAATTTTTGCCATTTGATCATAATTTGACAAACTGTCAGTAAATTGTACAAGTTCTAATATCCATTTGTAAATACGTTGTCTCAACTGACTTCCAAACTCTTTATTGTTTATTTTTATTGTACTTTTGACTTTTAACTTTTGACTTTTAATTCTCTACGGTACAAGCTCGTTCCATTGATAACTGGTGGTTGATAGGTAAGGTAAAAGATCTATATATGGTTTTGAGTCAAAGATGACAAAGAGAGAGGGTTTTAGTTTGTTATCAGTTCGCTGTCGGGGAAGGGGGAGAGTTGCAATGGGTGTGTTGGATACCATATTGCCGATTATCTTTAATGGACTATTTGAATCACCTAATACAATGCTATTTCCTACGAAGACGCCTCGTGCCTCTACTGTATCTGATGCAAAAATGAGTTGTCCTGAAGTTATAAACATCATACTTGATGAACCTTGTCCAGGATCAATTTTTTTGGATACAGAGTCTGGATTAAGCGTCATATTTCCTGAAGAGTAAATAATCACATTGCGGTTGCTGATGTTGGCAAGATCGCTTTGATTGATAATCGTGCCGTTAAAAACATATATTCCGTCACTGGTAATTGTGCTATTATTTGCAACAGTGATGGTTTTGAATGTTTTTCTCGACTTGAGGTAGTCGGAAAAGTCAGATGGTTTGAAGTTCAGTTGTGTCCGGGGGGACACATCGCTATACCAATTTTTAACAGATACTTGAGTGCCAATATTGC
>Ga0209542_10008202_pt1 | contig 19595 bp, 22 predicted proteins | sample RifCSPhighO2_01_FD_184028 | JGI IMG/M metagenome (GOLD analysis project Ga0209542, IMG submission 184028) | Soil microbial communities from Rifle, Colorado - Rifle CSP2_plank highO2_0.1 (SPAdes) (version 2) | ecosystem: Environmental > Terrestrial > Deep subsurface > Rock core/Sediment ...
TAGAATTATTTGTATTATTATCGCTTTTAGGAGCTATAGAAGCAAGTTTCATAAGAACAAAAACAGTTCCTATAATAGCCAAAATAGCAATAACCCATATAAATTTATTATTCATATTCTCTAATTTTATCATTTTTTAAAATTTTTGGCAAATTAAAAATTGCAGGAAAGAAATTCGTATTCTTCCCTGCAATTTAATCAACTTCTATAATATTCTGTTTCTATCTCTAATTTCTCTGAGATAGTAACAGAATTCCCCATTTTTTCATTTTCTCTACCGCATTCGTAACAAATGCGGTTAAATTGACTTTCGCTTAAAAAAGCACGTCCGCATTTTAAGCAACTCCTTTCTTCAATTCCTTTTCTATACGGACTACTATAGTCCGTACTTCTTCTTCTATTCCCTTTCATTTAATAACCCTCCTTCTATTTTTTAAAAGAATGTTGTATAATTAAAATAATGATACAAAATACCACAAATAACAAAAAATTGCAAGAACTTTTAACTTATGGTGTTGAAAAAGTAATAGTTTTAAAAGATTTGGAGAAAAAATTAAAATCTGGTAAAAAATTAAGAGTAAAATTTGGCATTGACCCTACTAGCCCTAAAATACATTTGGGTCGAGCTATTGCTTTGCGCAAACTCCGCGAATTCCAAAATTTAGGTCATAAAATAATTTTAATTATAGGCGATTTTACAGCGCAAATTGGCGACTCATCTGATAAATTATCAAAACGTCCTTTTTTAAGTAAAAAAGATATTGATAACAACTTAAAAAATTATTTAAAGCAAATTGGAAAAATTATAAATATAAAAAAAGCTGAAATTCATTATAATTCTAAATGGCTTTCTAAAATGCGCTGGCGAGAAATTGCTGATTTAGAAGAATCATTCACTATAAATCAAATGCTCTCTCGCCGCAACTTTAAAGATCGTTTTAAAAAAAGAGAAGAAATAAGTCTGCGCGAACTATCTTATCCGCTAATGCAAGGTTATGATTCTGTTGCGGTGCGCGCTGATGTTGAAATAGGAGGTTTTGACCAACTATTCAATATTAAAGCGGGACGCGTAATACAAAAACATTATAATCAAACAGAACAAAATATAATTGTTACGCAAATGTTAGAAGGTTTGGACAACAGAAAAATGAGCTCAAGTTGGGGAAATACAGTAAATATTACTGATACTCCGCAAGAACAATACGGTAAACTAATGACATTAGACGACAGCTTAATAGAAAAATATTTCAATCTTTGCGCTGATATTAAATCATCAGATGTTAAATCTCTGATAATGAAAAATCCTCGCGATGCTAAAATGAAGTTAGCATATGAAATTGTTAAAATTTATCACAGCGAAAAACAAGCAAAAAAAGCAGAGAATGATTTTATTTCAAAGTTTCAAAAAAAAGAAATTCCAAAAAATATCCCGGAAATTAAACTATCGGGAACTAAGTTCCCGAAAATAGATTTAATAAAACTTTTAAATAAAACAAAAATGGCTCTTAGTATAAATGAAGCCAAAAGGCTAATAAAACAAGGAGGAGTAAAAATTGACAAAGAAAAAATAACAAAAAATATAACTATTGCTAAAAAATCTTTTGTTCTTCAGGTAGGCAAGAAAAAATTTGCAAAAATAATAATTCAATGAATAAAGAATAATTGGAAATTGAATTCCAGATTGTTATTTGTTCAATATTATTTATTCATTGTTATTAAACTCTTCCCAATATAATCTTGCAATACTTTTGGCACTTTTACAGATCCGTTTTGTTGCTGATTATTTTCCAATATAGCTATTAAAACTCTTCCAATAGCAATGCCAGTGGCATTTAATGTATGCGCATATTGGTTTTTCCCTGTTTCCTTATTTTTATAGCGAGCATTTATTCCACGCGATTGATATTCACCAACATTAGAACAAGAATGGGTTTCACGATATTTATTTTGAGTTGGAATCCATGTTTCCAAATCATATTGTTTAAAATCAGTTATACCTGTATCTCCAGAACATAAGATAATCACCCTATAAGAAAGTTCGAGCGCTTGCATTATTTTTTTCTGCATAGAAAGCAGTAATTGATGTTCTTCTTCTGATTTATCAGGATGCGCAAAAGAAAACATTTCTATTTTATCAAACTGATGCGCGCGTAAAATTCCGCGAGTATCTTTCCCATAACTTCCTGCTTCGCGACGAAAAGAAGTAGAAAAACCAACATAGCGCTTTGGCAAATCTTCTTCTTTTAAAACATCGTCCATATGAAGCGGACCTATTGTATGCTCTGCGCTGCCAACTAAGTATAAATCGTCTTTTTCAACATAAAAAGCGTCGCTATCCGAAATAAATCGCTCCTTTCCCATTTTTTTCATAATACCAGATTTCACCATTACTGGAGGAATAACTGGTATAAATCCTTGTTTAATAAGCATTTTAAAAACAAAGTCTAATAAAGCAAATTCTATTAAAACTGCTTCGTTTTTTAAATAATAAAACCTCGCTCCAGAAACAATAGACGCTTTTCCCATATCAATTAAATCTAAATTTTTGCCAATTTCTAAATGATCTTTTAGAGTAAAATTAAATTTTGGAATTTCACCCCATTTTTCAATTTCTTTATTTTCAGATTCATTTTTGCCTATTGGAACATCAGGGCTTAGAATATTAGGCAATTTAACTTCTAATTTGTAAAGATTTTCAATTATTTCTCTATTTTTTAAATTAAGCTCGCTTATATTTTTTTTAATTTCTTTTGCTTTTTCCGCTTCTTGGATTTTCCCTCCTAAAGTATTACGTTTCCTTTGCAATTCCTGTAATTCCGCGCTGATTTTCTTTTTATCAGCATATAAACGCAAAATCTCATCAAGCTTAAATTCTTCTAATTTCATTTGCCGATTAACAAGGCTTTTTTTATACTCTTCTAAATTATCTTTTAACCAATTTAAATCAATCATAAAAAGCGAGTGAGGGGAATCGAACCCCTATCTGTTCCTTGGGAAGGAACTATTTTGCCACTAAACCACGCTCGCGATTCGGACAAATTTAAAATATTTAAAATATTTTAAAATAAGTCCGAATTATAAAACACAATTTAAAACAAAACCCAAGCGCCAGGACCAGTAAATAATACGCTCAAAGCCATAGCAAGCAATGATAAATCAAATTCCCAGCCATTAACAAAACCTTTTTTCATTTTTACAATTAAAATTGCTCCTACCATTACAATAGCAAGTAAAAGCGATGCCCAGCCAGTATAAAACCCTATTAATACTAAAATGCCTCCAAAAAATTCTATTAAAGCAACTGCTGGAATAATTATACCTGTGATAGGAATTCCCATTCCTCCCATCATACTTATAGTTCCTTTTAAATTCTTTAACTTTGCAAAGCCGTGCACAATAAATACTAAACCTAAAACAACGCGTATAATAAACATCGCTAAATCAAATGAAGCGTAATAAAAAACTCCTTCTAACATTTAAAACACCTCTTTTCTTTAATAGCATATAACGCTATGCCAAATGCAACAGACACATTTAAAGATTCTTTGATGCCTTTCATTGGTATTTCTATAAATCTATCTATTTTTTTTAAAACAGCAGGTGTAATTCCCCTTACTTCATTTCCCAAAACAAGAACAGCGGGAAGTTTTAGTTTAAATTTATTCAAATTAGATGTTTTAATTTTAAAATTATTATTTTCTAATCCTATAATTTCAAAACCTTGATTTTTTAGCTCAAGTAATCGTGTATGTAAATTAAAGCTTTTTTCCCATTTAATATATTTTTCCGCGCCTAAAGCCACTTTAGTAATTTCTTTACGAGGCGGAGTGCCAGTATATCCTCCTAAAATTATTTTATCCACTCCAAAAGCGTCCGCAGTTCTAAAAATAGATCCTACATTATATAAACTACGAATATTATTTAAAGCAACATATAACACAAAATTAAAATTACTTTATAGCTATTAATTATTTATCGTGGTGATGAGAAAGCGATTCTTCTAAACCTTGTTTTTCACGCTTATTGATTTCATCTTTATAAGCATCTAAAGCTTTTTTCACAACTTCTTCTGTTCTTTGATCTGGATCAGCTAAAAATTCCGTAAAAAGAATATTTTGCAGATAATTATGAAAATCTGGTTTAATTTTACCTAATGTCTCTTTTCTGCCTCCTAAAAGAAATATATCAAATTTATTCTTTTGATAAAAACTAAAAGCTAAATCCGCTGATCGCTTTAAGTGGTGTTTTAATTCTCCTTCTATATAATTAAAATCCTTTTTTTCAGATAATCCTTTGAAACTCGCTCTCGCAGTATGAAAATTTTTAGGAGTGCTTTCTCGTAAAAAATTCTTTTCTAAAATATTGCCTGATTCATCAACAAAAAATATTACCGCGCTTTCTCTATCTACAACAAATATTCCTAATTTTTTTATGTTTTTATTAATCATAATAATTCATCAATAATTTGTTTAAAGTTTTCTATTGGAATAGCTCCGCTTACTGGAATTTTATTTCCCTTGGAATCAATTATAATAAAATAAGGAGTGCCCTGCGCTAAAGCGTTTATCGCGTCCTCAATATCTTTTTCTACTTTTTCTTTATTTTTACCACTTTCTAAACAATTATTAAATTCTGTTTGATTTAATCCTAATTCCAAAGCTATAATAGGCAATTGATTTAAATCTAAATTATTATTTGAAGTCGTAATTTCAAATATTTTATCAACATAAGCCCAAAAAGAATTGTTTCCTCCTTGATCATAGGCGCATTCAGTTGCTTCTGCTTCTTTTTGCGCCTTAGAGTGTAGCTGTTCTAAAGGAAAATGACGATATACTAACCGAATGTCTTTTTGATACAAAGTTAGTAAATCCTTTATAGTAGAATGAACTCTTTTACAAAACGGACATTCTAAATCAGAATATTCAACTATAGTGATTTTTGCGTTTTCCGCTCCTCTAATATGATCTTTTTCCTTGCTTACATCTCTTAATTCAATTTTTCTTTTTATTTCATTATCATTGTTGCTAACAAATTCTTTATCATTATCTCCTTTATACAAACTAAAAAACAAACTCGCGGCAATCAATACTCCGGCAATGATAATTGAACTTGGAACTAAATATGAATTTTTATTCATAATTCTAAATTATTAATTATTGAGAAATTGGAATATCTTTATTATTTTCATTTAGAATATCTTTTTCAACAGAGCTGTCTTCGCTATTTTGAAATACATTATCAGCAGGTTCAGTTGCTTCTTCTAAATTTTCATTTATATCTGTATTAATTTCTTCTGCTGGAATTATATTATCTTCATTTTCTATATTAATGCTTTCATTGCTAGTAAATAAAAAATAAGCGCCCAAAATAATAATTATAATTAAAATAATCCACCAAATTGTACTATTTTTCAAATTAAACACCCCCTTTCTAACATATTTATTATTTTAACAAATTATTTATTATCAATCAAATTTTTAAAAAGATTGAATATAGTCAAAGGCCCTACTCCTCCTGGTACTGGCGTTAAAATACTTGCTTTTTCTTGTACACTTTTATCTGAATCTCCTATAATTTTATCAAAACTTATTTTATCTTGATTTGCTAAATTATTATAAACCGATTTTACAGTATTAATTCCAACATCAATAACAATAGCTCCTTTTTTAATCATATCAGCTTTTAAAAAATTTATCTGTCCTTTTGCCACAACTATCACATCAGCATTAATTGAATTTTTGCTTTCCAAAGCTAAGCCTTTAAAATTTTCATCAAGCGATTTAATCAATTTTTTTTTAAAGTGTTTTCCAGTAAAAAATGCTATTGTAAAACTTTTTTTTACTTTCAAAAAATTAGCTTCTGAAAGCGCGACTTGAAGTAAATCAATAACTGCTTGTATTGTTGGCGAAGTAAATTTAGAATCCTCGCGCAATCCATCAACATCTTTTTCAGGCACGATATTTTTTATAATTCTCGCTGTATTTAAATGCTCTGGCAATGGCAATTGTACTAATATTCCGGAAATGTTTTTATCTTTATTTAATTTTTTAATTAAATATACTATTCTCTCTTGCATCACAGCTTCTTTAAAAATAAATTTTTTAAAACCTAATCCAAGCTCGCGCGCTTTTTTTTCTTTAATACTAACATAAAATTTAGACGAAAAATCATTACCAACTAAAATAACAGCCAAAAAGGGTTTTTGACTTAAATTTTTAATTCTCTCTTTTAACGCTTTAATTTTTTCATCAGCGATTTTTTTGCCATATAAAATTTTCATTTTTTAAGATATTATAGTTCCATTAAATTTTTGACCTTTAATCGCTTGTTTTAAATTATATAAATCAGTTCCTTTTAAAACAAAAACGCTAATCCCTAAATCGCGGGCTTTTTTTGAAGCTACTGGATCAAAAGGAGTATTCATTCCAGGTTTCCAATCATTTTCAATAATCTCTAAATATTCATTCCAAGTTAATTTATCCACATTTTGTTTTTCTTTATTATATACTTTGGAAATATTAGTTAAATTAAAAATACGCTTAGCATTAAATCGTTCAGAAACGCGCACAGAAACATAATCAGTTGACCAACCAGGCTTCCATCCAGAAAAAATTAATATCTGTTTATTTTCATCAATATCATCGTTTGGCGTTTCTAATACCGTATTATAAGCTAAATCTCCTAAAATACTAAGCAAAAGTTCAGCATTTATCTTTGTGGCTTTTATTCCTAATTTATCTAAAATATTATTATCAATATTGAATTCGCGCGCGGCTTTTTGATATTCGCGCGCAACACTTCCTCCTCCGGTAATTATAGCTATTTTTTCTTTGTTGTTAATTATATCAAAGCAAAAATCTTTAAACTCGCGCAAAAATTCTAAATTTATTTTATTTTGATTTATAATAGAACCTCCAACGCTAAAAACTAACATAATATTAACATATTAACTCTAATTTGATTTAGTGTCAAAAATTTGCTATTGTTAAAAATAAGGTTCTTGCAAAATGCTTAATAGCGAGTTTAAAATATGATAACAAGAGAACAAGCATTAAATTTGCTAAATAAACATATTAAAACGCAAAATATTATAAAACATTCTTTAGCAACGGAAGTTTTAATGAAAAGATTGGCTAAAGAATTAGAACAAGAAAAAAATCAAGAAAAATGGGCGCTTGCAGGACTTTTGCATGATTTAGATTGGGACTATACTAAAAATACTCCGAATCAACATGGTTTGAAATCAATGGAACTTTTAAAAAATATTGATTTGGAAGATGATATTAGAAACGCTATAAAAACTCATAATTATGTTTTAGGAATAGAACCTGAAACTTTAATGGGAAAAGTATTATATTCAACAGAGATGATGACTGGTTTTATTGTTGCTGTAACACTTGTGCGACCAAGCAAAAAAATAGCCGATGTTAGAATTAATAACATAATGAAAAAATACAATGAAAAATCTTTTGGCGCTGGAGCAAAACGGGAAATTATGGATTTAGCGCCAAAATATATTAATCTTTCAGTTGAAAAAGTGGCTAAAATTACATTGGAAGAAATGCAAAAAATATCAGATGAATTAGGATTGTAATTAAAAAAATATAAAAAATAAAAATGTTAAAATTATTTAAATTAAAAACAGAAAAATATATTAAAGATATAATTTTGGGCGCAAATGACGGAATAATAACTACATTCGCAGTTGTAGCTGGAGTAGCAGGGGCTTCGCTTTCAATCAATGTAATTTTAATTTTAGGAATAGCAAACTTGTTTGCTGATGGAATATCAATGGGAGCAAGTAGTTATTTAGGTTCTAAATCAGAACATATAGTAAAAAGCAAAAACAATAGCCATAAATCTGACACAACGCCAATAAAATCAGGATTTATTAATTTTACAGCTTTTGTTATAGCTGGCTCAATACCATTAATTCCATATTTTTTAGGATTAAACTCATTCGCTCTCTCTATTATTTTTACTGTGATAGCTTTTGCTCTTTTAGGTTCAGCAAGAACTTTTATTACTGATGAAAAATGGTATATAGGAATGTTAGAAATAGTTCTTATAGGCTCTGTTGCCGCTTTTGTTTCTTATTTAATTGGCTTCTTTTTAAAAGAACTTTTTTAAAAAAAGATTTCTAAAGTTTTTTCTCTCTTAATAAATTTAAAAATAACGATGCTATTGCTGCCAATATAAAAGTCCATTGAATAGAGAAAAATAAAAACATAGCTATAATTAATACAATCATAATAGATCTGCCTAAATTTATAGCTATTTCGCGTAAAACAGTAAACTCGTCAATATAATGTCCTTGATCAGCGGATATTTCATAAGTTAATGCATCAAAAGGAGTTTTCGTAAAAACACTCATTATATTATGATAAACATCAACAATAAATATGTGAAACGATGTTGCGATGAAAATTTTAAATATCCAGCCTAACGCGTAAAAAATTGTGCCAAATTTTAACATTTTCTCTTCTGTTTTTTCATTATTTAAATATTTTCCAATAAACAACTGTAAAATAACTGTTACGCCAATAATTAAAGTAGCGATAAATCCAATTTTTAAATAATCTCCTTTTAAAAGCTCAAATATAAAAATAGGCCAAACAATTATGCCAACTATTTCTTCAGCTCCATTAGCGGCAAAAGCTCCCATATCCTTTATCATTTTTTTGGATAAAAAATTTTTCCATGTTTCTATATATCCCCAAATAAATTTTTCATTGGTTTCAGGAATAGTTAAATAAGCAATTCCAGACAATAAATAAATAACAATAGCAACAACAAACAAAACATCAAATCCAAATCGCGTGATTATAAAACCAGCGACTATTGGTATAAATATTCCTATAATATCGCGAATAACTTCTAAGAAACTAACTTCTTTGCCTAAATTTTTTTTATTAGAAAACTTAGCAAAATCAGTATGATAAGGAACCCAATAGAATATCCTGTAAATAAGCGAGATAAAAATAGATAATGGAACAAGATAAATCATATTATCTTGATTGATAAAGTAAAAAATAACATAAAAAAAAGAGCTGAAAAAAATACTAACGCGAAGCGCTCTTCTAAAACCAAAATAATTTAAAAATTTTGCGCCCAAAGGAACAAATAAAACATATAGCAAATAACCTACTCCAAAATAGAACGCTACATATAAAAAATTATTATTAAAAAGCTCGTATAAAAAAATAGGTAAAAAAAGCCCTAATAACCCAGAAGCTATCATAACAATAGTTTTTGCTTTTAATAAAGATAAAAATCCGCGCGACAGAATTTTTTTTTCTACTCTTTTCATAAAATTAATTTCTAAGTTCTTTGCGAACAATTTTTCTTAAATAGTGTCCAGAAACAGTTTCTGGAAGTAAAACATAATAAGCTCCAGCTTCATATAATGCTTTGGATTCTCTATTGTTCTGCGCGCGAACTATAACTTTAGGTTTATTTTTTAATGATTTAATTCTACTTATAAGCGTTAAATTATCTTCTAAATTAGGATTTGTTGAAACAACAAGCAACGCGCTTGCAATGTTCGCTTTTTCAAAAATCTCTTCATCAGATATATCTCCTAATAAATTATCAATCCCTTGTTCATCTAACATTTGAATTATATCTGGGTCAATATCAATAACTAAAAAATCTTTTTTATCCATTTTTTTAGCCATACTCTGCCCTGTTCTATGATAACCTATTAAAACAACAGGCTTTTTAAATTTTTTAACAGGAGCGTGGTATTCTTTTGTTTTCTTGCGTTCAAATATAGATAAAACAGGCGATATAAAATTAAAAATATGATTAGCGTAAGTAATCATATAAGTAGATAAGGTAATCGTAATAACTCCAACAGCAGTAACAAGCACTACAACGCCTTCATTTATATGTCCTAATTTTAAACCTAACGCTACTAAAATTAAACTAAATTCCGATATTTGCGCCACTGTTACGCCAGCTAAAAAACTTGTTTTTTTTCTATAACCCATAATACCCATAATAGCAAGAACTATTAAAGGATTTCCAATTAAAACAAACAATGAAAAAACAATGATAGGCGTTGTTAGTCCGTTAAAACTCGTAAAAATAATTGAAGAACCCAAAACAACAAAAAATAGCAGTATAAAAAAATCGCGCAAAGGCTTAATACGGCTCGCTATCTGAAAATTCTCTGAAGAATTAGCAAGCGCTATGCCTGCTAAAAATCCGCCTATTTCTATTGAAAAGCCTATTTTATGCATAAAAGAAACCAAAAGAAAAACCCATGCCAAAGTCATTAAAAATAAAAGTTCTTGAGAGCGGGCTATTTTATCAAAAATTTTAGGCAAAATAACGCGCCCAATCCAAAACATAAAAATAAAAAGCGCTATTCCCTTTAAAATAGTAAACAATATATCTGCCCAAACTATACCGTTTCCCAATTCTATTCCAGCTAAAACAAGCAAAATTATAATAGCTATAAAGTCCTGCACCAAAAGAAAACCAATACTTATGCGTCCGTATAAGCTATTTAAATCATTTTTTTCTGATAAAAGCTTAACAATAATAATAGTACTGGAAAAAGTAAGCGCTATAGCTATATATGCTGCTTGTAAATAATTAAAATTAAAAAGAGTTGCTATAAAAAATCCAATTCCAAAAGTAAATATTATTTGACCCAACCCAACAATTAAAGATGTTTTTCCTGATAACTTAATAGAAGTTATATTCATTTCTAAACCAACTAAAAACAGCAAAAACATTATTCCAAGGTCTGAAAAAATATAAAAAATATCTAAATTAATTATATTAAAAAAACTAAAAGAACCAATTAAAATTCCTGTTGCTAAATATGCCAAAATAAGAGGCTGACGAAAAAATCGCGCCAACATGCTAAGGCACGCCGCAACTAAAATTACAGTTGCTAATTCAAAAATAAACGGACTCATATTTTAGAAAGTAGAAATAAGAATAAAAAAATTAATCAATCACCTCGCAACAGAGCCACGATGAATTGGATGATTAAATCAATAATAGCAAAAAAATTATAAATTGTCTAAAACTTGCTTTTAAATTTATAGATAAAAAAACTTCATCTTAATAATAAAGCGGAACAAAATTAAATCCATAAAATTCTTTTTCTTTTATTTCATTTTCAGATATTTTATCAATTCTCCAAATAGAATTTTTAATAGGAATAACTAAAATTCCGCTTATACTTAATTGATTTACTAATTCTTTAGGCAATTTTTTTGCCATTGCTGAAACTAAAATTTTATCAAAAGGCGCTTTTTCAGAAAACCCTAAAATATTTTTTTCAGATAATATAATTTCCGCGTTTTTATAAAAAACATTTTTTTTATTATATTTAGATAAATTTTTTCTGCCGAATTCAACTAATTCTGGAATAATTTCCACACCAAATACTTTACCTTTTTTACCAACAATTTGCGATAATAGCTCTGTTGTCCATCCAGAACCAGAGCCAATATCTAAAATTTTATCGCCCTTTTTAGGCTCTAATAATTCCAGCATAAAAGCAACAGTGGTTGGTTGCGAAATTGTAACATTGTATCCTATTGGCAATGGATAATCTCTATAAGCTTCTTTTTTAAAATCAGATAAAACAAAATCAGCTCTATCTGTTTTTTTAAAAGCGTTAATAATTAAAGCTGTTTTTAAAACAGCTTTTTTCACTAATTCTTGTGTTAAAGAATTTTGAGACATAATACATTAACATTATACTGCAAAAAATTTAATTACACAAAAAATAATAAAAGCAACTAAAAAAAGCCCGGCGTAAAGCCGGGCTTTTTCCGTTTCTTAAATTTATCTTCGATTGTTATCGCGATTATTGCGAGGCTCCATTGGTCGAGCTTCGTTCACAATAATAGATCTTCCGCTAAAATCAGAATTGTTCAATTTATCAATACAAGCTTGAGCTTCGTCTTCGCTTGACATTTCAATAAAAGCAAAGCCTTTGCTTCGTCCTGAAAATTTATCAGTAATAATTCTGACTGATTCTACGGTTCCATGAGCGCTGAAAGCTTCTTTAAGATTATCTTCAGTTGCTTCATAAGGAAGATTACCTACGAAAAGTTTCTTTTCCATATAATATATAATTTATTGCTTAATTTCCTGTTCCGACCGCGCACTTTTTAAAAAAATAATTAGATACTTAAAGCGTCTAATATGTTAATTAGAGATGCGAACAAGTTATAACAATAATGTATCATATTATTTAAAATAATGCAAGCTTTTTTATAAAATATAAAATATAAATAAAACATATAACAGATAAAAACAAGGTTCTCAACAAATTTTTAATTCGTTTTTAAAATTATTGACTATTGTTTTTACTAATGTTATATATAATTAAAATACACTTTAAACGAATCGCTTTTGTTTTAAAAGCGATTTTAAATTTTTTAATATTAAAATGGAAATAAGAAATATAGCTATTATTGCTCATGTTGACCACGGTAAAACCACCCTTACAGACGCGCTTATGAAACAAACTGGTATGTCTGAAGAAGGCGTTACAATGGATAGCAATGCTTTAGAGCAAGAACGCGGAATAACAATTTATTCAAAAAATACGTCTGTATATTACAAAAACACTAAAATAAATATAGTGGATACGCCAGGTCATGCTGACTTTGGGTCAGAAGTTGAGCGCGTTTTGCGTTCCATAGATTCAGTGATTTTAGTAGTTGACGCAAGCGAAGGCCCAATGCCTCAAACAAAATTTGTTTTAAAAAAATCGCTTGAACTTGGCTTAAAACCAATTGTAGTTATAAATAAAATTGACAAGCATACAGCTCGGCCTGATGATGTTCAAGAAATGATTTATGAATTATTTTTAGATCTTCACGCCAACGATGAACAACTTGATTTTACAACTATTTACGCTATTGCGCGAAATGGCATTGCTAAAGAACATTTAAATGAGGATTCAAAAGATTTAACTCCTCTTTTAAATACAATATTGTGTAAAGTGCCGATTGCTTCAAGTTTTGAAGCAAATAATCAAGATTTGCTTATACAGCCCTTTAATCTTGGTTATGATGATTTTCTTGGACGACTCGCGATTGGAAGAATTTATAAAGGAACTATAAATCAAGGATTAAATATAATCATAAAAAATACCAAAGGAGATGCAAGAAAAGGAAAAATAACTAAACTATTTTTATTTGAAGGATTAAAAAGAAAAGAGGTTAATGAGGCTTATGCTGGCGATATTATAATGATTGCCGGACTTCCAGATATTTTTATAGGAGAAACAATTTGTATTAATGAAAATCAAAAAATGCTTCCAGCTATAAAAATAGATGAACCAACTATATCATTGAATTTCTTAGTTAATAACTCTCCTTTTGCCGGACGAGAAGGAAAACTTGTAACAAATCGCCAAATAAAAGAAAGATTGGAAAAAGAATTAGAAATAAATGTTGGCTTAAAAATAGATTTTTCATTTATTGACCATTATAAAGTTTACGGACGAGGCGAAATGCATATAGCTATACTGCTTGAAAATATGCGAAGAGAAGGATATGAAGTTCAAATTTCACAACCACGAGTTATTATAAAAGAAGAAAACGGCATTAAATTAGAACCATTTGAAGAAGTAACTATATTAGTGCAAGAAAAAATGTCAGGAAATATAATTGAAAAACTATCAAAGAGAAAAGGCTCTATGTTAGAAATGAAATCAGAAGATTCTCATATAAAAATAATATTTGAAATTCCAACGCGTGGACTTCTTGGCTATAGAAACGAGTTTATAGTTGATACTCGCGGAGAAGGCATACTCTATACTCATGTAATAGGTTTTAAACCATATGTTGGCAATATAGAAAAAAAAGATGTTGGATCAATGGTTTCTATGGCTTTAGGCAAAGCGCTTGGGTTTTCTCTTTTTAATCTTCAAAACAGAGGAACTTTATACATAGGAGCTAATACAGAAGTATACGAAGGAATGGTTATTGGCAATACATCTAAAGGCAATGATCTGGCTGTTAATCCAACAAAAGGCAAACAATTAACTAATATGCGCGCTTCTGGTTCTGATGATGCTATTCGCCTTACTCCTCCTCTTGATATAACAATAGAGCGAGGTATGAGCATAATGAATGATGACGAATACTTAGAAATTACTCCAAAAAATATTAGACTTAGAAAAAAACATTTAAAAGGAACAGATAGAACTAAAGAAAAACGAAAAAATCAGTAAACATTCATATTTTTATTGTTATTTGTTTAAACAAAAGTTAATGCTTTTCCAGTTTTTCCAGCTCTTCCTGTTCTTCCTATGCGATGAACATAATCATCGTAAGTTCCAGGAATATCATAATTTATAACATGGCTTACTCCGCTAATATCAAGCCCTCGCGCAGCAACATCTGTTGCAACAAGTATCTTAGCATAATTATTTTTAAATAGCCCTAATGCTTGCTGTCTTCTTGAATGGTTTTTATCTCCATGAATTGACTCAGCTTTAAATCCTCTTTTCGTAAGAAGAATAGATAATTTTTCTACGCCGTGTTTTGTTTTTCCAAAAATAAGAACTTTGCTAAATTCTGGCTGTTTTAATAAATCATGTAAAACATCTATTTTTTCAACTCCTTGTCGCACTCTTACTATATCCTGGTCAACGCCTTTTGCTGTTTCTCCTGTTTTTACTGAAACAGTAATTGGGTTATTTAAAAACTCTGAAATTAAATTTCTAATTTCTGGTTGCAATGTAGCTGAAAAAAACAATGTGTGTCTATCTTTTGGCACTTGAGACAACATAAATCTCATATCATCAATAAATCCCATATCAAGCATTCTATCTGCTTCATCTAAAACAACTGATCTAAACTTTGCGAGTTTAATTAAACCTCTTTTTGTTAAATCTTTTATTCTTCCGGGAGTTCCAATAATAAAATTATTATAAAATTTAAGCTCTCTAATCTGCGGACCAATATTAGCTCCTCCAACGCAACAAACGGAAAAAAGCTTCATTCCTTTGCTAAACGCTTTAAATTCGTCGTTAATTTGAATCGCAAGTTCGCGAGTAGGAACAACAATAAGCACTTGCTCATTTTTATTTAAAAGCACCTTATTAATAAGAGGAATAAGAAACGCTCCTGTTTTGCCTGTTCCTGTATTAGCAATGCCAACAATATCTAAACCTTGTAAAATATGAGGTATTGCTTTGTCTTGAATTGGAGTAGGAGCGATATATCCTTTTTTAATAATATTTGCCCTTAAACCTTCATTTATATTAAAATCAGCAAATTTATGTTCAGGAACAAAATGATCTGTTTCCTCTGTTATAGTAACTTTATTAATAAATTTAGAAACATCTATTCTACTTGCTTTTTTATTGTATCTATTGCGAGAATAAGAAAAATTTCCTTTTCCGCCTCTTTTTTTATTATAAAAATTGCTTTTGCCAAAAGAACTTTGGCTACCAAAACTTCTTCTTTTATTATACATATTTTTAATACTTAGAGCGCTAAAAACTGTCTTTACGCAGTTCATTTTTTACGCTCTGTAGTATTTAATTATGTACTAAAAGCGCGATTTTTTTAAAAAACAGCAATAAACTAAAAAAGTTCTTTGCTGTTATAGAACTCTATTTTTAAATCTTTATTATTATAATAATATATCATAAAATTCTATTTGTCAATACTTGCTTTTTAATATCGTAATTAATAATTATTTAATTTGTTTTAAAATAAACTCTTGAAGCGTTTTTATAGATTTATTGTCATATAAAGATACGGCTTTTACTGTTTTAAAATATTTTTTCATTTTGGCTATAATTTTTTTAAGCTGCGCTTTATTTTCAATTATATCAGTCTTAGTTAAAACCACAATTTCTTTTTTCTTTAAAAGCTCGCTATCATATTTTTCAATTTCGCTTCTTATTATATTATAAGCTTTTATCAAATCCTCATTTTCAAGAGATATTAAATGCGCTAATATTTTTACGCGTCTAATATGGCGTAAAAATTTATGTCCTAATCCTTTGCCTTCTGAAGCGCCTTTAATTAAACCAGGAATATCAGAAATAATACAGCCAAAACATTCTCCTAAATTAGGCTCAAGGGTTGTAAAAGGATAATCTCCTATTTTAGCATAAGCGCGAGTAAATTCATTCAGTAGGCTTGTTTTGCCTGCATTTGGCAAACCAATAAAACCTATGTCAGCGATTAACTCAACTTCAATAAAAAAATTAGCTTCCTGTCCAGCAGTTCCTAAAGTGCACTTTTTTGGCGTTGTATTAACAGAACTTTTAAAAAATTCATTTCCGCGTCCTCCTTTACCTCCTTGTAAAAGTAAAACTATTTCTCCTTCTTTGCTTAGATAAACTTTTTTACCAGTATCAAGATTAGTTATAATAGAGCCTATTGGCAATAAAAGTTCAAGATTTTCTCCATCAGCTCCATGAAAACTGTTTTTTTTCCCATCTCCTCCTTTTTCAGCGAAATAATTTTTTTTTGTTCTATATCGCGAAAGCAAATGCACATTGCGTAAAGCCCGAGCAAAAACATTTCCGCCTGCTCCGCCATCGCCCCCAGATGGACCTCCCATATCATTATTTTTTAAATGACGCCAGCGAACAACGCCATTGCCTCCATTTCCCGCTTTTACAAATACTTTTACTTCATCAATAAATGCCATAATTTTGAATTATAAATTACAAATTTTAAATTACGAATAACTTTTGATTTATTTAGACCTTATCGCGTCTATATAACTACAATAATCGCAATCATTTCCAGATTTTGGAATATCGTCGCTATTTAAACATTTATGCGCTTCTATTATTATTTTTTCCACCCAGTTATCATTGCCCTTGTATGAAATTAAAGTAATATCAAATTCTAATTTGCTGTCAAAAGCCTCTTTATCAGCTTTGCCATTGCAATATACAAAATAGCCAGTATTAGATACCTTATATTTATTTTGCCTAAGAAGCCATTGATAAATTTCCATCTGCCTTTTATACCCAATATGCCAATCTTTATCCAAACTATTTATTTCTTCTGCTTTAGCAGTTGCTTTATAATCAACAACAATATATTCGCCTTTGGAATTTTGCCAAAGATCGTCTATGGCTCCAAATATTAGCATATTAGTAGGTTTATGATAATACTGCACTCCAGTAAAATTATGTCTCCATTTATCCAAATCCTTGTGCGAAACAGGTTTTGCGTCAATTCCATATTTTTCAATTAAAGGGTGGTTTGCGCCTTTTACTCTTTGAATATCAAACTCTTTTTTTAATAAAGTGTCAACAGCTGAGTTTAGCGCGAATGGAAACCCTGGAGGCCGTCCTATTCCTAATCTTCGGTCATAGTAAAAACATCGCTTGCACGCCAAATAAAGGTCAATCTTAGACCGCGACAACTTAAACTGCTCTTTTGATTTAGGATTATATAATCCTCTTGTTCTTTGCGCTGTGTAATATTTGCTCATATATAAAGCCAATGAAATTGTTGTTTTTTATTATTTAATTTAAATTCATTTTAACACAAAAAATCGCTCTGTGCTATAAATTTGATTATCTCACAAATACCTCTTGATTTAACTCTTTAAGCATTGACGGATTTTCTCATTTTTACTTTTTTTGTTATGTTTTTGCCATAATTAAAAATCCTTAACTACTTTTGCCAGAACAAGAGCTTGATAATGATTTGGTTTTGTTCGCTTCAGATACTCAATAACTTTTCCTCGAACTGGCGCGATTGTGAGATTTTGCGATTTCGCAAAATACATTATCTTTTCAATTGCTTTTTCTATTTCTGATTTTTCGTTCACCATCAACTCAATTTCTCCAATATTGTAGATAAAATCTTGAAAATTAACAATATCAAAATTAATGATAAATTGCTCCTTTTTATATTTTATGCGCGTGGTTTTACAAGTACAAAATGGAAAATATCCAGCTTTTGCCAAATCATCAGCAAGATTTCCATTAGAGGGTAGATTTAGAGCTTTTCTAATTTTCTGTTCATCCTCCAACTCATTATACTGGTCAGCTAATCTATCGACTCCTTTGTGGAGAGGAAGTTTTAGCTCAAATCTACCCTCTCGAGAACGGAGCCATTTATCATTCGTAGTTAGAGAAAAAATTTCTGTATCGTAATAAGTATCGGTAAAAACTCGTTCATTTAGAAATTGAGCTTCCTTTGTCAATCGCTCTTTATCTTGCTCGTTCAATATAAATTTTTTCTCTACTTCAATCATAAGGTTTATTTAATTAAATCTTCAATTACAACATTTATTTAATCAAAGCAGTCAAATTCTAACACAGCCTTTAATCACTCCATTATACCCCCATAGAGTATGAGGTCAACCTATCGCTTGGCACATAGAAACGCGCTGTATTCAAAATTAAGTTTAGCGCATATTTTACTGACCAAGCGAGGAGTCAAAATTTTTTAAATCCCGCAGCTGCTACCCTGTTTTTTTGCCACTGGTTCAATTTCGAGAGAACTTGGCGATATCCGGAAGCGCTGGAATATGAGGCGCCAAGCGCTTCTTTAGAATCAACTTTATCCCAGCTCACCCCGCGCTTCTGAAAATATTTTGCGATAGTCAGGTAAGTATCCGGGAACCAATAAGCATTCACTTGCAATGCTACTTTATACATCTGTTGTTCCAAGACGCCTTGCGCAGCCATTAACTCAAGCAAACCAAGCATTGCCATCCCGTGGTTGCAATCCGGAAAATAAGTGGAATTACCGCAACACGGGCGATAAATATTCTGAGATACTTTTTCAACAAGTGCCTGCTGTTGGGACGTGAGCGTTATGAGCGCGTATTTGCTGTAATGATCCATTGCCTTGCCTTTGGCTAAAGACCATCCGCCAGTGGAAGCAAAACCGCTGGCTCCGCCGTATTGCGGATCTGTTATTGGTCCTTTTTCAAGAATCTGATTTTTATTAGCTAATCCAAAAGCCCATAATAAATTCAGAATGATTCCGGAATTTTGCTGATTAATAATAAGCCGACCATTGCCGAAATTATAAAGCAATTTTTTGGTATTTTCATCCAGCCCTCCACGACTAGCGTAAAGCGCTTCAAATTTTTGACTGTCTATAACTCCGTATTCCGCCATTTGTTTACCTAAGTCGCCCCAAACCACAGGCAATACAGCACCGTTTACAGGCAAAACCGCCTGTTCCAAATTAACACTTGCTGCGTCGGCAATCTGATTATTATCCGATTGCTCAACCAACTGCTGTTGCTTCTGAAAATTACCGAATCGAGGATGTATAATCGCATTGATATCAAAAAATTGCAGAATCGCTAAAACAGCAACTAACCCGATGGCCAACCATTTCCAAAAATTAAACTTCAACCGCCACTTAGTAATTAATTGCTTGACAAACGGCTGATTAGCAACTTGCTGGCTTTCCTCGGCGCCATCAATTGTTTTTTCAAAATCATTTTGTGTTTCTTTTTGTTTTTTCATAATTTTCTATTTTTTTAATTTTTAATGATTACATTAAAAACAAAGTTCTCAACAAATGCTTAACGAGCAATAGCGAGTTTAGAATTTGTTAGAGGTTTTAATTTTTAATGATTACATTAAAAACAAAGTTCTCAACAAA
>Ga0209542_10008203_pt1 | contig 19595 bp, 22 predicted proteins | sample RifCSPhighO2_01_FD_184028 | JGI IMG/M metagenome (GOLD analysis project Ga0209542, IMG submission 184028) | Soil microbial communities from Rifle, Colorado - Rifle CSP2_plank highO2_0.1 (SPAdes) (version 2) | ecosystem: Environmental > Terrestrial > Deep subsurface > Rock core/Sediment ...
CAGAGCTCGGAGGGTATTTTTTGCTTTAGGTTAACTTCTTTGAGTGAAAAACAAAACTAGAATATTAACTTACGCCACCGGTCACGCTCACTACGGTTCGCTTAAGACCGGTGGAAAACAAATTTTAACCAATTTATCTCCCTCACCACCCAAATTCTTTTAAATTCTTTAGCTCTTAAATAAAGATTATAACTAAAATTAGGTTTAAAACCATGTCCAAAATAAACTTGCTCCCGGAAGATTTGATCAATAAAATCGCTGCTGGAGAGGTGATTGAACGACCTGCTTCTGTGGTGAAAGAATTAATCGAGAATTCATTAGATGCAGGAGCAAGCAGGGTCGAGATTGAGATTAAAGATTACGGGAAAGAACTGATCAAGATTTCTGACAATGGCTCGGGAATGGATCAGGAAGATGCTAAAAAAAGTGTTTTAAGGCATGCCACCAGCAAGATCCAAAATACAGAGGATTTATTTGCCATCCAGACCTTAGGTTTTCGGGGTGAAGCTCTGGCCAGCATTGCCGCAGTTTCTATGCTTTCTATCACTACCAAAAGAAAAGATGAATTAGGAGCTTTTAATCTTATTCTGGAAGGAGGAAAGATAATTAGTGAGAAGATTATAGGAGCTGAAGAAGGGACTACCCTAGAAGTAAAAAATCTTTTCTTTAATACCCCGGCCAGAAAGAAATTTCTGAAAACTGATGCAGTGGAATTAAGACATATTATGGATACAGTCATTCGTTATGTTTTAATCCATCCTGAAGTCTCATTTAAATTAGTGCATGAAAATAATTTACTGCTTAATTCTCCCACCGTAAATAATTTTAGAGATAATTTTGTTTCTATTTACGGTACAAACAGCGCCAAAGAATTATTGGAAGTAAGTTATCAAAAAGAATCAGTTAAGATTAACGGTTTTATCAGCAAACCCTATCAAGCAAGGAACGATCGCAGCCAACAGCATCTGTTTGTAAACCAAAGATGGATCAGGAACGATGAGTTGGCTAAGGCTATCTATGATGGCTATCATTCTTTACTTTTTGTGGGAAAGCATCCGGTATTTGTTCTGAATCTGGAATTAAATCCGGAAAAGATTGACGTGAATGTTCATCCTGCCAAGACAGAGATTAAAATCGAACAGAAAGAAGAGGTTTGTTCTGCAGTGGAGAAGGCAGTTAGAGAAACCTTAGAGAAAAACAATCTAATCCCGATAATGGATTTGGAGCAGGAGAGGCAATTAGTTTTTGGCACGGAAAAAAAAGAAGCGAAATATGCTTTTGAGCCGGGTTATCAAACGGTTTTAGAAGATAAACCAGTAAACTTTGTTTCTGATGAAGAAGTCACTATAACTGAACTTCCTTTGGGAAGGGAGCAATATCCAGAAACTTCTATTAGTTTAAAATTGCCCCCGATGAAAATCCTCGGTCAGATCCTTAAAACTTTCTTTGTGGCAGAGATTGAGGGTGGAGCTTTATTCATCGACCAGCATGTGGTCCAGGAGAGAGTTTTATATGAAAAATTTATGGAACAGTTTTTGGGTAAGAGAGTGATGGTGCAGGAATTATTGCAGGGAGAAATATTAGAGTTCTCTCCTGCAGAAAAGATATTGGTTATTGAGAATTTGATAAAACTAAAAGAATTGGGCTTTTCTTTAGAAGAATTTGGGGGGAATAGTTTTATCTTGAAAACAGTTCCGAATTTGTTTGGAAGATTGCAGCCAACGGAAATGCTTTATACGGTTCTGGAAGAGTTAAAGTCTGGAAAGAACAAATTAGAAGAGATTCAGGAAGAGATCATTACCAGAATGGCCTGCCGGGCTTCAGTTAAAGCCGGAGATTCGATAACCATTCCAGAAATCCAACGCTTATTGGAAGAGTTGGCTAGGACTAAACTTCCCTATACTTGTCCGCACGGAAGGGCAGTGTTGATCAAAGTGCCAATTGAAGAGTTAGAAAAGAAGTTTAGAAGGGTTTAAGACCTTCTCTCTACCTCTTTTAGCCAGCCTGGTGGAGCTTCTAGTTTCCCCGTCTGTATTCCAGTTAATAATTCGTACATCTTTCGAGAGACCGGACCGATCTTCTCATCTCCAACTGGAATCTCTCTTAGTAGACTCTCATCAATGTCCTGTACATATCCTCCGATGGGAGTTACCGCCGCTGCTGTGCCTAAGCCACCATCTTCAGTGATAGAACCACCCAAAATCCCTTCCAAAAATTCTTTAATCTTAATTTTTCTTTGGACAACGCGATGACCTAAGCGATCCTCTAAAGCCAGAAAAGAGCAAGAGGTAATTGAACGTAGGATGTTATCATTAAATGTTGGAATAACCACTTCGCCATCAGCAGTAACATGATAATGGTTCATCGCCCCTGCTTCTTCCAGATACTCGTTATTGACATCAGTGTATAAGACTTGTTTAGCACCGACTTCATGAGCTGCCTCTCCTGCACGCAAAGATGCTCCATAGCTTCCCCCAAACTTTCCTGAACCCATTCCATTAGGAGCAACTCGCTTGAATCTATTAGTTAAATAAAAAGTAACTGCAGAGTTAAAGCCTTCTGGATAATAAGATCCTGAAGGGGAAAGGAAGACTCCGTAAAGATATTCGGCGCTAGGACGGACTCCCAAAAAATCTTCTGTAGCTTCAACATAAGGTCGAACATATAAAGAAGCGCCGTCTAAAGGAGCACCATCTTTATCTAATGGGAACCAAAGCCGGTCAACATCTGCCAAGGCCTCAATCGCCTGCATTTGATCCTCTTCCGGAATTTCAGGAATGCAGGCTAATCTGGAGGAATGGTTCTGTCTGGCTACGTTATCACCTAACCTAAAACCGTAAAGTTCTCCGTTTCCATGCTGGAATATTTTGCTTCCTTCAAAGATAGCCTGACCATACTGGTTCGCACCTGGCCATTTAGGATAGGGAGCATAAGGCACAATCCGAGGAGAATGCCATTTTCCATCACCATAATCCATCAAGAATAAATGATCAGAACGTAACTCTCCAAAAGGCAATCTTCCCTCGGGGACAAAGGGCTCTCTACGGCGCTCACGATCCTGTTTCAGTTGATAACTGATTTCGAGCATCTTTGATTGGGTATAATAATTAAGTATTTAAGCATTGTTAAATAAGAGTATAGAGTTTAGAATAGAGTTCAAGACTGTGCGGAGAAGAAAAGAGAAAAGTTCCAGCGATAGTTTTAAGTAATACCGGGTGATTTTTAGGGATAGTTTAAGATTAAAAAGAGGAGAGAAGAGATTTTAGGAATAAATTTAAAATTGAGTATAAAGAGGAGATATTACCAATCATGAAATTCAAGAATTTTCTTCTGGATAAATTCCAAGAAGAAGCAATCTTAGCCATTGAAAATAATTATTCTGTAGTTGTTTCTGCACCTACCGGTTCAGGAAAGACCCTCATCGCAGAATATATCGTAGACAAGCATAAAGATGACCCGCGCAGGATAATTTATACTGCTCCAATTAAAGCTCTTTCCAACCAAAAATACCGCGATTTCTGTAAAGAGTATGGTGAAGAGAATGTAGGCCTAATGACTGGAGATATGGTCATCAATTCCAGTGGGAAAATCCTGATCATGACTACAGAAGTATATCGGAACATGGCTGTATCCCATGACCCAGAGCTAGAAAAAGTAGCTTATGTTATCTTTGATGAGATCCATTATATCAACGATCCGGAACGAGGCTATGTCTGGGAAGAGTCGATCATCTACAGCTCAGAAAAAGTGCGCTTTTTATGTTTATCTGCAACTATTCCTAACGCCAAAGAGTTTAGCGATTGGATTGAAGCGATAAAAAAACATCCGGTAAGGACTATTTTCGCTACTAAACGGAATGTGCCCCTACAGATGCAGTTCTTTGATGCAGAGTTAGGATTGACTACACTGGAAAAAATCAAATCTGCTAAACAGGATTCTTATTCCTATCAAAAAATTAAAAGTCAGGGTAAACAACGCTGGCGTATTCCTGTTCCGAACCATCTTGATCTAATTAAAGATCTGGGTAAAGAAAAAATGCCTTGCCTCTATTTCCATTTTTCTCGCCATGCCTGTCAGGAAAAAGCCCAAGAATTAGCCAAGAAGAAATGGTTTGTTCCCGATGTAGAGATCAGCAGGTATGTAAATGAAAAATTAAGAAAAGCGCCAGCTGAAATCAATAAATTAAATTCTACCCAGATTCTCAGGCAGACCTTGCCCCAGGGGATCGGTTATCATCATGCAGGATTATTGCCGGTATTAAAAGAATTGGTAGAAGAATTGTTTACTGCCGGAAAACTAAAAGTATTGTATGTTACGGAAACTTTTGCAGTAGGAATCAATATGCCGGCTAAAACTGTCTGCTTTGATTCGCTCAGAAAATTTGACGGCAGGAATTTTCGTACCCTGAATACTAAAGAATTCTTCCAGATTGCAGGCAGGGCAGGAAGAAGAGGGATTGATACCATTGGATATGTAGTAGTAATGGTCAACCGCAATGGATTTAATTATGGAGAGATTAAAAATGTCGTTTCTGAAGATGTTGAACCGATACGTTCTCAGTTTCGATTATCGGTAAATACGGTCTTGAATCTAATTAATCGTCATACTTTCAAAGAGATAGAACAGATCTTAAGATTAAGTTTCTATTCCTACCAAGAGTATGGTAAAAATTATGCGAAATTACCATTAAAAACTCTTCTGGCAAGATATTATAGTATTCTGAAAAAATTACAGAAGTATGATTTTGTCTATGAAGAAAGTAAGGAGATGAAACTAACCGAGAAAGGAATATTTTCTGCTAAAGTTTATGCAGATGAGATTACCTTAGGAGAGATTTTTGCAACTGAATTATCTGATAGCTTTGATGAGTATCAAATTCTGTTATTATTGGGGGCACTAGCTTACGAGCATCGTGAAGGTACTGAATTCAAGCAGGAATTTAAGAACGAACAATCTCAGAAACTGGTTAAAATGCTTAGCGCCAATGAATATCTAGGAAAGGAAAGCAAGTTCAGAAATATTGGCAAAGCGAGCACTTTTATCTATCCGATCTATAATGGGAAAACTTTCTTTGATGTACTGGACTTAACCGGATTATTGGAAGGGGATGTGATCAGGATCTATGCCCAAATCCTGGATAGGATCGGACAGATCAAGAAAGCGACTAATAATTTCAGTCTGCAGCGAAAACTGCTCAATTGCAAAGGAATTATCGAAAAAGTATTGGAAGGACTTTGGGAAGTGTGAAGGCATTAAACTAAAATCAGAAATCTTTATATAAGCTAAAAATCTACTTTAAATAAAATGGGTACTGTTCCAACCAAACGAGCAATCTTGCGCTACAGCGGAATATTTGATTTTGACGGGTTATATGCTGCGGTAATTGATTGGGCTAAGAATTATAATTTCATGTGGCATGAAGTGGATTATAAGCATAAAGTGCCCAATCCTTTAGGCGCAGAACAGGAATGGAAATGGCTTTTAACCAAAGAAGCAACTGAATATTACGCCTATGAAATCTTATTTACGGTGCATTCCTATGACTTGCAAGAAGTGAGTGTAGAAGTTGAGGGTAAAACTAGAACTCTAACTAAAGGCCGGATCTATATGTTCATCGATGGAAAAATAATTACTGATTATGCCAAGAAATTTAGTGGGAGTAAATTTAAAGAATGGATGGGCAAATATTATGCGAAAGCTTATGATGCAGATACCTCTGACCAATGGGATAAATTACATTATCGGATATTGAGTTTACATGCAATCCTGAAGAAATACTTCGAGATGCAGACCCAGAAACACCCCTATAAAGGGTATTTGAGAGAGAATTAGATTTACCCCTACAAATTTTATCGTTGACTGATTTTTAGTAAAGTGGAGGTGTAGGAGAAAAAACGTTCAGCTGAATGAATCCAATACCGTCAGCGACTTTGTCAATCTCCCTCTCACTTCAAAGGCATTCAGGGGCAAGCCTCCATCTAAAGCTGGTTGAGGAGTGTCGTAGATGGCGGTTTTTATCTCTAAAATATCAACTTTAGCATTTGGGTCCCTAGTTCCATAATGTCCTGTGTCGCTTAAAAATTCGTTGAATCGTAGATATTGGATGGTATAATGTTTTGCTCTATCTTCAGACATGGTTTCGGTTCCTTCTGCAAATCCTGCATCGAAGATAACCCTTCCACCAAAATTATCCAATCTCGCCAATAAAGCTTGTTTTCCCACTCGGTACGGGGCAGAAAACAGGAAGTCTCCAGCTACTACTCCAGCAATGGTTTCTTTACCAGCATTATCATAAACCGGACCATCTCCAGGCAATTTTAATTCAACGGTATTGAACCTAGCATCAGTGAGTCCGAGCTGGAGTACAATATCATTCAATCTGTAATCTTTACTTATTTCTTGTTTTTGAGTCATTTTAATTCACCTTTTGTTTTTTTATTTTATGTCTGAACCTTGACGGTCATAATTAGAATTGGGCTGCAATACATCCTCAATATACCACCTGCACAATCTTACTAGTGAACGTGTTGATAGTAATCGTGCAAACCCAGAAGTCTGTTTTCCTATTGCCATAGCCTCTGCTTTCATCGAGTAATATACCTCTTCTCTTTCTGAAAAAGGTCTGGTTCTTAGGACTTGGACTATCCTCTCTAATTGTGAGCGTGTTTTAGCATCTCCTACATAAACCAGATGGTTTTCTTGGTACAAACTGCCAATTTCGCTGGTAGCCATATTTTCTAATTTTTTCATTGAATATTGTCTTTGTGCCATTTTTTGTTTACTTCGTTTTTTAATCTTCACCACTGAGTAATTAATAATCTTAAAGAAGAGGTATTATATATACTTACCTCTTAAAAAACACGCAGAATACGATAAACTTATATACTTCAAGCGTATTATACGCTAATTATGAAAGGAAAGACAATAAAAACAGCGGATTATCATCTTCCCTTAGCCTACGGCTCAGCGTTCAAATTCGACCAATATGATAAACTAATCTTAAAAGATCTGGATGAGAACGCCAGAAAATCGTTAGCTGACTTATCCAAAAAAGTGGGCTTATCCCGAGATGCGATCAGAAACAGAATCAAAAAATTAGTCGATGCCAAAGTAATCTTAGCTTTTACCCCCATCTACAATCCGCCAAGGATGGGCTATCCGATTATCAATTATGTCTTTATCTCATTATATAATCCCGGTGAAGAAACAGAGAAAGAATTTCTTAAATTCCTGAAGAATAACAAATATGTTACTTATGTGGCCGGTTTAATCGGAAAGTGGGATTATATATTAGATATCATGGCAGAAAATCCCGGCCAATTCGATAAAATTCTGAAAGAGATCAGGCATAAATTTGCAGACCTGATCAAAGATTATGAAGTCTATGGTGTCCTTCAGGAGCATAAATACGAAGAGATAGGGAAACTGGTTTATGGGTAAGAAAGATAATTTAAAAACACCGCCTTCCTTCGGGATTAGGTGCCTACAAATAGGCTTAAATGTAGCCAGAGGAAAGGTTAATTTACGGCTGGTCTCCTAGTTCAATATAATACCTTTTCTTAACCATATCTCCGAACTCAGTATCTGTCTTTATCCCGTAATCCCAAGAATCTAAACCTCTCTCAAATAACATAAATCTTTTATCCCCACCAGGGCCAGATTGGTAATAACCTTTATCATCCCTTCCGGTTAATTTGTTAGCAGTAGGATCAACAACAACCCAGACCTTACTTTCTGGAAGATAAACTTCAGAGAAGAAATGCCCCTCTTTTTTCGGGTTCCATTTATTATTCCAAACCATCTCTGCAATCCATTTTTCTCTTACGGTTTCAGTGATAGTGGCTGGAATCCCTTTTGCTCTGGCTAAGGCAGCAAAAACAAGAACATAATCAGTACAGCCGGTAGCGCATTTAGATAAGATTATCTGATGGGCAGTCCGTTCTCTTTTCTGGTATTGTTGTGCTTCTTGTTGAGAACAAGATAATACTGCCTGCTCCCAGTCCATAATATTTTTCACTGCTTCTTCTGTTGTTGCTCCGTTCTTAATGAGATTAGCATTATTCTGGACAATATCGGTTATCTCAGTTTGAGGCCCCTCCGATAAATAAAACCCCTGAAGGTTGACCTCTTCTGAATCTACTATCCCATACTCTTTCAAAAGAGCATAGCTCTGGAGAGATTTAGTAGGGAAAGGTCCTAAATTTCCGGGATAATTTAATTTTTTTAAATACAAAGCAGTTACCTCGGCTTTTTTAGGTAAGGTCTGAAGGTCAAAAGATTCAAGATATTCTTCTTTCTCCAGGGTTACCTCATTAGCTTTAATCTGGTAAACGCCTTTTGAGTACTTGATGGCTTCACCAACAAGATTGCCTTGCTCATTGACAATCTCTACTGGCTCATCAGTCGGTTCTTGAAGTGCACAACTAACTAAGAAAAATAAGAATAATAAAACTAACAAAACAGACCAAATTATCTTTTTAGTAGCCATAAGCACCTCTTAAGTTAAAGAATAATAAAGAGCTATTTAAAGATTATTGAGATAAATAACCCTTCCAGAATCTTGCGAGCAAGGTAGTTTTACAACCCCCGAAGGATTAACCAATTGGATTTTCTAAGCTAAACTTCCGGCGCTTTCGCCTTCTGGATGGTAATGGTTAATTAGGATTAAAAAGGACTATTTAATCTTTTCCAAATAAGATGATTAATTCAATAATCATCTTAGCTAATAAATCTACTGTAACTACAATCCAATCCCTAATGATGAAAGTATGGTTATATACATTAATGAACAATAAATAAAGCAAAGCCAAAGAAGAAATAATTACTGAAAGAAATAGGAGATTATTCTTCCTCATTTTGATACTGCCCAGATAATCATAATTACGGTAAAGATTATGGCTAAAATTCCGATAATTAAACCAAACGTATCTAACCTCATTTTTGTACCTCTTTTTTTTGTGCTAATCCTGTAAATAATAGGGTCGGATTTAAAGTTTGTAAACCAAATCTCCATCCCGAACTTTACCCTTGACTTTCAAGCCGATCTCCTGGCCTTTCTTGGCTAAGGCAATCTTTTCATGGTCTAACTGCATGGACTTGACTTCCTGCTCAACATAAGGCTCACGCTTGCCGATCTGAATTCTATCCCCCTGCTTTAAGGCGTTGGATAAAGCTACTACTCCTACACTAATCTCATCATAGAAATGAGTGATTTTACCTACGATTTTGCCTTTCTTTACTGGAACTTTTTTTAGCTCTGCTTTTCTGATTGGAGTTTTAACTTTGCTCCTTTTAACTACTTTCGCGGTGGTTTTAGTTACTTTCTTTTTGCTAGGACTTAATTTCTTTTTTAGAACAACTTTCTTACCTTTCTTTTTAGCTGGCATTAGGATCACCTCTTTGGATAATTTAGGTAAATAGCAGTAGTATTTAATATTTTCTAGAGAAAACAGAATTTCAGCAAATTTTATAAAATAACTACCAAAATAGGGTAACTATGGCTTTATACCTGATCGGAATAGGACTGAGTGATGAGAAAGATATTACAGTCAAAGGCCTGGAAGCGGTTAAGAGATGCAATTTAGTCTATTTAGAAGATTATACCTCTTTGCTTCAGATCCCGCTTTCTAACCTAGAAAAATTTTATGGAAAGAAAATAATTTTAGCTCACCGCAATCTAGCTGAACAGGGAGCTGAACAGATAGTGAATGAAGCCAAAACCAAACCAGTTGCTTTTTTAGTTATCGGAGATCCTTTTTCAGCTACTACCCATATAGAATTATACAAACAAGCGAAATTAGCTGGAATTGAAGTTAAAATAATCAATAATGCTTCAGTCTTGACTGCAGTAGGAATTAGCGGACTACAATTATATAAATTCGGGAAGGTAACTTCTATTCCTTTTATTGAAGAACATCCTAATTTAGAAACCCCTTACAATATTCTGAAAGAAAATCGAAATAATGGAGCGCATACTTTGTTTTTGTTGGATCTAAAACCTGAGCAAAAGAGATTTATGACTGTCAATCTGGCTTTAGAGATTCTGGAAGAGATAGAACAGCGAAAAAAAGAGAAAATAATTACTGATGATTTATTAGTTATTGGTTGTGCGCGATTAGGCAGCGAAGATTGCTTAATAAAAGCAGGCAAGTTAAAAGAGGTTAAGAAGATAAATTTCGGCAAGCCTCCGCATTGTTTAATTATTCCTGGTAAGATGCATTTCATGGAGGAGGAGATGTTAGGGTTTTGGAAATAAAATTATTTCACTAAACACTACGTAGACGAGGTCCAGCATTTAGGGTTGATTGGAAAAAATCCGCCAAAGTATCTAAATTCTTATTTCTTCCATCTCTTACTTTTTTAATTTCTTCTTCCACTCTTCTTTTTTCTACATCTTTAAGTGCGGGAAAATCTGCCACCACTCTTCGATATTCTTCTAAAGTACAATGTCGTACTACTTTAATAATGGGGTACTCTTTTTCATACTCAGGTAACCAGATAGGATTAGATGGATAATGGGTCCAATCAGAAGTGTCCGCCCCACTTAATTGCGCTCGTTCTAGAGAATAATGAGGAATATAGACTGGAAGTACTGCTATACCTGGAGAATAGATCAAACTGGAGTGATTTAATCTGTTCTGGGATGAGTCAAAAAAATGTAAATTACAATCAGAAGATTCACAGTTCGATTCGGAGGAGATGAACTTACTTTGAAAAATCCGATTATTCCCATTAACAATGAAAATATCTTTATCAGTAGTATAAACTCTAACTTCAGACATTTTAACTTCTCTCACTGGATTGCAGGAAATCCAGCAGGGATTTTAAAGCAAGATTTCTTAATTCATTCATTTTTCTGTTATCCCTATTCTAATTTTGTAGGATATGAATTTAATAAAGAAACTATTTGCGGGCTGAGTTCAACCAATCCATCTTGATGCTTACCTTCTCTGGCCTTGCCAATGGCAGATAAAACTGTATTAGTCATAACAATAGCATAACAACATCCCTCAAGCACTTTACCATCTTCACCTTTAGGTATCCCCTGATTAATCACCTCTCCACCAGGGAATTTAGTGATAAAATAACCTATCTTTAATGGAGATTTTTCATCTTCAGGATAGATTCCTTCGGCTTTAACTTCTTGCGGAAATAGTTTTCCGCCATTAGGCGTAATCCCCCTCTGAGTACAGCTGAGTACAGTTCGGTAATGGTCTTCTCCTTCTGATAAATCATAAGCATGAAAAAGATAAGGACCAGAAGATAATTCTAGAGAGGTAGGAGTCTGAATTACCAGATTAACTTCACCATAAAGAGTATTAGCTGCACCGCTTTCTTTATATCTCTCAAAAATATCATCAGGAAGAGGGGGAGTTATAGAACTAAGATATTTTAAAACCACTCTATTTAATTGTATTTCTCCCACACGTTTAGCAACATCTTCAAAAGTTTCTACCGGTTCTATGGAGATGGGCTTTTGAACAATAGATCCTATAAGACTATTTGCCACCTCTCTAGAAAAATCTCGTACCGTCTCTGGCGCCACGTACACTAAATCAGACCCATAAGACTCTAGCTTAGTTAAAAGCATTTGTGCATATCTTTCTGCGCTCTGACCAGATAATCCAACTAGTACTGCCTGGGCATAAATTTCAGTTAAAGTTGGATTATCAGCTTGAGCAGAAGCATGTTTCCTCAAAAAGGTGGGAAGTTCTTTAAATTTAGGATTACTTTCTAATTGAAAGATTATATTCGCTCCCACCATCTCTTCTAAAGTTTTCTGTTCAGCCATATTAATTAATTCTCTCCAAACAATTTTCTTTGCCTTTCGATTTCAGATAGAGGATATTCGGGAGTAATCGGTAATGCGCTGGATTCACTTTTCTCTCTAGCCAGACCCGTTTCATCTGACTCAATATAATAAACCGCAGATGAAGCCTTTGTTTCTCCTGAATCATAAGTTATTTGATCTTCCATTTCCTAATCTCCAAACACCAACAAGAACTCTTTTTAGTGATTAAAGATTGGCTAACTTAAAAAGATTTCTGAAGAATTTAGCAAAATGACGGTCCAATGAATTTATCACTTAGCTACCATCTCTGAATCTCGTTACCTACCGTCTCTTTAAACCCGTCAAAAATCTTCATCACTTTATCTTTAAGTTCCGACTTGGGCTTGGAAGAATAGACATAGACATAACCGCCTTTTTGCAAGTTTATCTGCCTGCGCTTGATCAGATCTTTCTCTACCAGTTTATAGACTCCTCTTTGAATAGTAGTACGATCTTTTTTGATCTTTTTCATGATCTCTTCGATCTCTAACTCTTCTTTCTCCTCAATCAGATATTTAAGAAGGGCTATTTCAGTTTTATTCAGGCCATAAGAACATTTGAGAATATCTTCTATAGTGATCAATCTGCAGACGAAATTCATACCCATAAAATAAGTGATTCTAAAGAGGTTTATATTTGTTTTGATGGAATATACGATAGTGCAGGATATGACCTGAAAAAAGCAGTATTTCATCCTATTTATATAGGAAAATAGAATGATGACCAAAGAGGTGAATAAAAATGATGAATGAAAGACAATTTTCCTGCGATGAACTCTGCTACTTAAGCAGATATGAAGAAAATGAAGATTATGCCCAAGAAATCCGAAAGTTAAAAAAAGGGAATAGATGTAATTGCTGATGTTTCGCTAAAATGAGACTTTAATAATAATAAGATAAGTCAGGCCTGCGAAGCAATAAGCGAATTAATCAATAAGAAAGGTGATTTTAAATGGTATTAGAACTAAACGAAAATAATTTCAAGAAAGAGGTATTGGAATCAAAGATTCCAGTAATAGTAGATTTCTGGGCCTCCTGGTGCGGACCATGCAAGATGCTTGGCCCGGTATTCGAGCAGTTAAGCACAGAGAAAGAATTTGCAGGCAAACTAAAATTTACGAAATTATCTACAGAAGATGCTTCGGATCTAGCTCAGGAACATCATGTAACTGGGATTCCCTGCTTGATAATCTTCAATAAAGGCGAAGAAGTAGACCGGATCATCGGATATAATCCTGGGCCATTATTGAAGCAGAAGATTGAAGCGATACTGAAGAAGATTTAGTTTGGAAATTCTAAAACTGCTTTTATTTCTTCACTTTTCTTTTCGAATCCTCGTTGATAGTTATCTAAAGTAAGCCTAGAAGTGATTAATTGATTTACTAATCCGGGCCATTTTTGTTCAAAGGTATGTAAATGTTCTAGACCACGATAATAATCTCGGAGAGAAGCATTAACTACTCCGAAAATAAGCTTATTTCCTAAAACTAGAGATAAATTAATTTCACCTAGTGGTATTTCTGTTCTTTCAGGTTCTCCCGTAATGCTGGTTAGAGCCATAACCCCATTATTCTTCAGATAACTCAATCCAAGATACAAATTACTAGCCTTACCACTTGCTTCTGCTACAAAATCAAATTTGTTTCCACGGAGAGAATCTAATTCCCCTTCAATGACACTTAAATAAGTAGCTCCGCATCTCTCTACTAACTCTGACTTTAAGTTACCTTTTCGGCTATATCCTGCAGTAAAGACGTCCAAACCAATATTCTTTAAAAGAAGAGTAAGAAGTATTCCGATAGGCCCGGCACCGAAGACTAAAGCTGAGCTGGGGTTCCAGCGCATGCGCTGCTGAACCTTAAATGCTTGGTAAACTACTTTCTCACAAAAGCTTAAAGGCTCTAATAGCACTGCAACCGAACCTAACTCTGAGGGAACCGGTACGAGAAAATCTGGTCTTTCTACAAAATATTCTGCCATCACTCCTGCTAAACCTTTAATCCCTGATTCTAAGTAATTTCCAGTCAAACACATATCATTCTCTCCAACCCTACAATTAAGACAAAGATCTAGACAGGGCCTGCGCACAGTTCTGACTACTAAATCTCCCTCCTGTAAACCATTTCCGGCTTTCTCATCAATAGAAGTTACTCTTCCCAAAGATTCATGGCCCATGATTAAGTAGTCCAGGCCTTCTGGAGCTTGGCCATAGAGCCCTTGGTAAATTTCCTGGTCCGTCCTACAGAAACCAACCTGCAATACTTTTACTTGGACTTCATTTGGATTTGGAACAGGAGTTGGTACTTCTGCCAAACGTGCACTTGCTTTTTTTCCAGGATTAATTATGATGGCTTTCATGTTTGTTCTATCTGGGGGTGGGGGTATTTACAAAAGATCTAATTTATAAAATTTAAGAAAAAGAAGATAATAATTTTATTCAATCATTAAATGGCATTCAATTATTTGTTTTCGGATTACGCCTCGCTCAAAATGCCCTTTAGTATATCCTCTCTTGCTGAAAGAAACAGCTTTTCCCGACAGAAGAGCACGATAAGTATTAACAGTATTTCCCACACCTTTCTCTAAAACAACTTTAATAACACCAAACCGGAATTTCCTGTACTTTCGCCCCAAATCGTTTAAGCATGTTAACTATCTTGGGTGCTTTCTTGCGGTCAACCAAAAGAACACCATTACTAATCTTATCTACCCCGATTTCTGCCGCCAGCCCTTTAGTCTTAGTCACATAGATTTTATCACCAGCAGAAGACTTGGAAACAGAACCGTACAAAGCCCGGCTTACTTTGACTTTATCAGTAAGAGAAAGCGTATTCAAAGCATAAGCAATCAGCACTTTAGCAGTCAAATCCAACTTGTTGCTTTGTATCGTGATTGGTTTTCCATAAAGCAGTAATCCGTCTCCACTAAGAGCCCCAGCTAATTCGGTTTCGTTAGGCAGGCTTTTTAAATGAATAAATGTGGTTTGAATTTTCTGGGGCTTGTTTTTATTTACTTCCTGCATCAGAGAAAACTGGTCTTCGGAGTCGTGAACTATGGCAATATCAATATCGGATTGAGAATTTTCTTCTCCGCGGGCTACTGAGCCAAATAGAATCACTTGTAGAACATTCTTATTCCCTTTAATCTCTTGCGTAAATTGTACTGCCTCAGCTAGGTTTTTGTTCATGTTCGCTTGGAATTATGCCTCTGCAAATGCTTTTTATCTTTAGAAAGATTTCTTCAGCTTTTTTAGCGGTGCCCCCATTTGCACCTTTGCCGTACACATGGCTAGGGCGCAACTGCTCCAACTGCTGAATCAGCTCAGCTGCAATTTGGCTATCAGAACCAAGAGCATTTTCGCGCTTCAAATGCCCGAACAATTGATTATGCTTAACATCTTTATCTTCGGGAAGAGTCTTTAGCTTATGCATGGCTGCATTAATTAAGTGCGCTGAGGCGAGCATAAAGTCTTCAATCATAGTTTCATAATCGTCTTCATAGTTCAGCTTTCCTAAAGTAGCCTGGAACCGTCCTACTTTGTTTAGATGGTGTTCTATACGCATGGTATGCATAAAACAGAAGTAATATTTAAGCCTTTCTGTTTAATGTGTTAACCCGTTTTGGCTTAATTAATGTGTTAAACAGAACCAGAGTAATTGGTTTACTGTTTAAAGTGTTTCGAGGTGGTAAGATTTCCGATTAGAATGTCTTAACTCTTTCTATCCTACTTATCACTCCACTCCTTTTTCCCAATGCCCTTTGGTATATCCTTTCTTGCTGATAGAAACGACTTTGCCAGAAAGAAGAGCCCGATAAATCTTAACAGTATTTCCCACATCTTTTTCTAAGTCTAAGAAAACATGCCCAACTCCAATCTCTCGTAACTTCTTAACTTCCTCAAACAACCCTAACTCTACGCTATTCAAGATTTGCCAATAAGTGTGTTCTTTTCTTACCAGAAACACATAATTCTTCTCATCTTTCAATTGCGATGGAAGGCAGGGATATTTAGTGTTCATCAATACCCCTCGCCCATGCGCTAATACTGCAAAATTTTTGTGCTGAAACTGCCGTAATTCCTGGAAAGATAATTCCGGGGAAATAATCGGAATTGAATTAGCAAAAGAGTCCATGTCATAATCATTAAAGATGTTGCTGGAATAGTCTAAATATAGGTTTAGCCCTTTTTTATTCTTCAACTCATCATAAACGCCCAAATCACCAACTAAAACGTCTTTAACCCCTAAAGTATTAATTAATTTTACTGCTTTTTCCACTTCTTCATCATTAAGTATTCTTGGAACAAACGCACCAAATTTAGAAGTAAAATCAGTTGCAAAAATATTGTAGAATACTTTGTCTGCATCATTACATAAAGCCTCTTCTCCAGCTTTAACTGAATAAACTTTCACCAATAACTCATGAGAAGATGATTTTTCTTCTTCCATCACGGGCAGTTTTATCTTCCCCACACTTCTTGGTGGGATGGTTAGTGGCTTGTTTTTAGCAAAAGTAATCTTGGAAAGAAGTTTTGTCGAAGAAGTAAGATAAACTTTCGTTCCAACTGGTGCACGGATGAATAATTTTACTTTTTCTCCGGCTCGTGCCGTTTTAATTTCTTTTCCATCTTTCTCCATCTTTCGCAGGAGCGCACCATCAACTTTGTCTTTGAACCAAATCCCCAAGCCATCTCCTACAGATATCTCTTGTTTTAATGTTATCCAGTTATTTTCTTCCATCACTCCCAGAAACAATCCCCTTCCCATGGAGCGTTCTAGCGAGACTACTGCTTTCCCAACTTCTGTCTCCCCAGTAAAATATCCAGGGGTAAACTCCCGGTTGAAAGAAAGCTCCATCTCTTTGAATAATTCTTTATTGATTTGAAACTTTCCTGCGTAATAAGAATCAATTGCAGACCGATAAGCTTTAGCCGCAGCAGTCACATATCTTTCGCTTCTTAATCGACCTTCAATCTTCAGTGAAGAAACGCCAATCTCGATTATCTCCGGAAGTTTTTCCAGCAAACATAAGTCTTTCATACTTAATAGATAACTTTCGTTATACTTCCTACGGCAAGGCTGAGCACATAAGCCCCTGTTTCCGCTTCTCCCACCCAGAAAAGAAGAAAAGAGGCATTTCCCCGAATAAGAGAAGCATTGGGCTCCCTGCACAAATATTTCTACCGGAAGCTTGGTTTTTTGGATAAAATTATTTATCTCTTCTTTGGAAAATTCTCGGGGAAGAACTATTTTATCCGCTTCTTTAATTAATTCGTAAAAATAAGTATTAGTTATTGCCGCTTGGGTAGATAGATGCACTTCCATACCCGGAAAATTACGTTTTAGAAGGGGAATAAACGAAATATGCTGAATAATTACTGCATCCACACCTGTCAGATAAACTTGTTTAATCACCTCAAAGAATCTATTAATCTCTGAATTCTTGATTAGAATATTGAGTGTACAATAAGCTCTTACTCCATTTTTATGACAGTAATCTACAATCTCTGCGACTTCTTTCAATTCAAAATTATCGGCTCTTCTTCTGGCGTTGAATTCTTTAACCCCAAAATAAACTGCATCTGCACCATTCTCTACAGCTGCTCTGAGGCAGTTCCAATTCCCGGCAGGCAAAAGGAGTTCCATCTTATGATTTTGGTGTTGTTCTAGATGATGGTCCTCTCTTGAGTTCATGATTGGTTTTATAAAAAGGGGAAGATATATAAAGTCTTTCCCTAAACCTAAAATGATGATTAACCAAGAGACAGTTACTCTGACCGTCGATTTAATGGGAAAAGTTAATCCACTTAAAGATGCGGAAAAAGATTTATCAGATAAACTCAAACCGGAACATAGGTCTAGTGATGGAGAGAGATCAACCGGACTGATCTTAATTGATGCCCAGGATAAAAGAAGGGTATTTTTTGCCTATGTCTCCTTGCTGAATATGCCCACTGCTGTAGCTGATTATCAACTTCAAGGATTAGGAATCAGATATTATGCTACTGACTTACATTACAGCTCTTTTCAAGAAGCGGTCAGGATTTTTCGTAGTACTAGAAGCGTAGATGAGGTCAGAGATTTTTTAACTTTACCGCTTCAAGAACAGGAAAAAAATAAATATCGACAATAAAATGCTTAAAATTGCCCAAGGCGCGGAAGCGGTACTTTATAGAGATGGTGATAGAATAATCAAAGAAAGATTAAGCAAAGGCTATCGCATTCCCCAACTGGATGAAAATTTAAGAAAGTTCCGTACTAGAAGAGAGGCGAAAGTATTGCAGAGATTAAAAGAGATGGAATTTCCTGCACCCCATCTGCAAGAATTTTCTGATAAGAGAATGAGTATCACCATGGATTTCATTCCTGGAAAAAAATTAAGAGATGTTTTTTTAGAGGGTGGTAATTATCAGCAATTAGCTCAAGAGTTCGGGCAAAAAGTGGGAAGATTGCATACGGAAGATATCATCCATGGGGATTTGACTACCTCCAATATGATTGTGCATCAACTAACCGGAGAATTAAATTTTATTGATTTTGGATTAAGTTCTTTTTCGGAGAAGATTGAGGATAAAGCGGTAGATCTGTTTTTATTGGATAGAGCTTTGGAAAGCAAGCATTATTTGTTTTACCCAGAAATATTTGATCGAGTAGTTGAAGGATATAAAGAGACTAATCCCGAAGCGGAAGATGTTCTGAAAAGATTTGAAGAAGTATGCAAGAGAGGCAGAAATAAGAAGAAGTGATTTAGTACTACAAATATTGCTATTTTCTGGCAGGGGTAACTTAAACCTTTTCTTTCAATATTCCCCCTCTGTTATCCCGAAACTGCTTTACATCCCAAAACTACTTTACATTTTTAAACTCGTCCCAAACTTCTTTTGGAGTTCGGTAGTTTAAACTCATGTGCAGCCGTATTTCGTTATAGTGCTGCACATAGTCTTTAACATCGTTAAAAGTACCTGTCATGAACTCCGTTTTATAGCTCAAAAAGAAGCGTTCTGCTTTGCCATTAGTCTGTGGACGATTAACTCTTGCTAAATAATGTTTAATTCCCAGTAATTCTAACGTGCTACCAAACAAAGTATTTTGCTGGTCAGCATTGGGATGATTAGCATAATATTGACCTCCATGATCAGTCATTATCGCGAGGGGCTTGCCATACTTGGCAATTCCCTCATAAAGCAAAGCAATTGTGTTATCAGCAGTAGCACGGCTGAATATCCCACAGCTAACAACTAAACGTGTTCTATCGTCAATAAACATGGCCAATTGCTTACCCGTAAATGGATCGTACGACCAATCTGTGTGCCATAAATCATTTGGGTTTGGCAGTTCGTACCTAACCCATTTTCGCGGTTTTTGTTTCTTAATATTCGGAATAACTAAATGATTTTCGAGTAAAACTTTTTCAATTTGCCTATGGCTTATTTTGAAGCCTTTGCGCTTCAAAATTTGCTCCATATGACAAGCGCCATACCCAAACCGCTTTCTTAAATCCAGAATTATTATGATTGCGGTCTGGTTCAAAGTTATTCCTAATCTTCCGGTTTTATGGTCTTTGAGACCATCCCAACCATATTGATTATATTCCCGAATAATGTTAGATACACTCATTCGACTTATGTTTTGAGCTAAAGCAATCTTTTGTGTCGGTACTTTGTTAAGATATTGCTTTACTATCCATATTCTTTTCTTAAAATTTAGTTTGTACATAATAACCACTCTCGGTGGTTATTATATGTAAACTAGTTATGGGATAGCACA
>Ga0209542_10008207_pt1 | contig 19590 bp, 21 predicted proteins | sample RifCSPhighO2_01_FD_184028 | JGI IMG/M metagenome (GOLD analysis project Ga0209542, IMG submission 184028) | Soil microbial communities from Rifle, Colorado - Rifle CSP2_plank highO2_0.1 (SPAdes) (version 2) | ecosystem: Environmental > Terrestrial > Deep subsurface > Rock core/Sediment ...
TCCACGCAACGCCAAGGCAAGCAGAACATTTATATTATATTCTCAGACTCTCTAGCCGTATGATATATTTAGATCATGCAGCAACAACACCAATTGATGAGGAAGTAGCTAGAGCTATGCGGCCTTACCTAGGCTATGATTTCGGGAATCCCTCTTCCATCCACACTATAGGCGTTCGAGCAAGGAATGCTATCGAAGAATCCAGAGTCCAGATCGCTTCCTTCCTGAAAGCAGCTCCTGAAGAGATTATATTTACATCTGGTGGCACAGAAGCAGACAATATGGCAATAAAAGGCATTGCTTTCGCAAACAGGCACAAGGGCAACCATATCATCACAACCAAGATTGAGCATGACGCTGTTCTGAACAGCTGCCGATTCATGGAAAACATAGGATTTAAAGTCACCTACCTTGATGTGAATAGCGATGGAATGGTAAACCCGCAAGATGTCAGGAATGCCATGACGAACAAAACAATCTTGGTCTCAGTGATGCATGCAAACAATGAGATAGGTACTATTGAACTGATTAAAGATATATCCGAGATATGTAAGGAAAAAGATGTGTATTTCCATACAGATGCAGTCCAGACTTTTGGCCACATCCCCATTGACACCGCTAATATTAACCTTCTGTCAGCATCAGCCCACAAGATAAATGGCCCGAAAGGGATTGGTTTCCTTTTCATTCAGCAAGGCACGCATATCAGCCCCCTTATACATGGAGGGAATCACGAATTCACATTCAGGTCTGGTACTGAAAATGTCGCAGGAATCGTGGGTTTTGCAAAAGCAGTCGAACTAAGGGAGCAAAGGATGTACACAGAATCATATTCCCCATTGCGAGACAAACTTATCAAAGAGACATCCCGAATCCCAGGTACCATAGTTAACGGGCACTTAACCAAAAGACTTCCCAATAACGCGAGTTTCTGTTTCAGCTGGGTAGAAGGAGAAGCACTGATCAGAAAGTTTAACCAACAAGGGATTGCAGTCTCAACAGGATCCGCCTGCTCTTCTAAGGAGACTAAACCAAGCCATGTGCTCATGGCGATCGGAAGAAAGCCCCATGAGGCTCATGGCAGCCTTCGGATTAGCTTGGGGCAGGGGAATACCTCAGAAGAAATAGATAGGCTCATAGAGATACTTCCAAACACAGTGGAAGAATTAAGGAAGCTAAGCCAACTAGGGAGGCAGATAAAATGTTTGTAGAAAATGCCATCCAATCACCAGAAACAGTTAAGGATTCAGATATAGTCATGGAATCATCTGGTGTTAGGTTCACAAAAGAGAAATTCCTGAGGTATTTTGAGAGAAAAGTAAGGAAAACCATCAGAGTCCACAATCTGGTAGGAAAAGAAGAGCATGTCTTAGCCGGAGTTTCCGGCGGTAAAGACTCGACAGTGCTTATCTACCTGCTCAATAAGATCCTAAAAAGCAGGAAAATCTCAGTAGAAGGATTGTTCATTGACGTGGGCATACAAAATTACAGCACAATTAATGAGAAGAACATCACAAAATTCTGCACTGAACAGGGTATTACATTGCATAAGACAAGCTATCGCGAGATTTTTGGATTTTCCCACTGCTACCTCAAGGACCTGTTGGCTGCAAAGAACATGGAGGTTAACTCATGCACAACATGCGGAGTGCTCAAGAGATACGTCTTAAACAAAAAAGCGAAAGAGCTGAAAGCCACCAAACTTGCCACTGGTCATAACCTTGACGATGAAGCTCAGGCTGTCACGATGAACATGTTCAAAAATCAAATGCCGCTGATGGCTCGGTTAGGCCCCATGTCAGGAAGCTCGAACCAACCAGGCCTTATCCCTCGCATCAAGCCGTTGTACTTTTGCTCAGAAGATGAAGTCATCCTATACTCAAAACTCATGCAGTTCCCAGTGAAATATGATGTGTGCCCCTGCAGCCTAGAGGCATACAGAAGACAAGTGAGCAACCTGCTCGATGATTTTGAGAAACAGCATAAGCAGACCAAGTATGCAATAGTAAACTCATTGCTCACCATCCTTCCGACCCTGAAGAAAGAATTCAAAGGAAGTGTCAGTTCCTGCACGCAGTGTGGTGAAGCCTCATCAGGTGAGCTGTGCGGGACATGCAAATTGTTCAATAAAATTATAAATTAGTTAGACAATGTCCAATATTCCTAAAGAAAATTAAACATACCAATGGCTTCTGCTTTTCTGGATCATATCCACAAAGTATTGATGTATCCTATAATCCCCCGTAAGTTCAGGATGAAAAGTTGACGCCAGTAGGTTCCCCTGTCGGATAAGTACCGGGCTATCCTTGAATTCTGCGAGGATCTGAGCACCATTGTGAACTTCAGTGATAAGCGGAGCTCTGATGAATATGGCATGCAATGGATGTAAAAACCCATCAATAACTAAATTTGTCTCAAAGCTTTCGCTTTGCCTGCCATAGCTATTTCTCTTGACTGAGATATCCATCAATCCCAGAGAATGCTGTCTGCTACCAACAATATGCTTTGCCAACAAGATTGCGCCAGCACAAGTGCCATAGATAGGCATACCATGCTCATGCTTGCGCAGGATCTCTACATCAAGTTTGTTGTGGACCATCAACTTTCCGATGGTTGTCGACTCTCCTCCTGGTATTACCAATCCATAGATGTTATCCATATCCTCTGGTCTACGAACCTCTACAGTCTCGACACCACATTTTTGAAGAGCACATATATGCTCTCTTACATCTCCTTGCAAAGCTAAAACGCCGACTCTCATAGAAATTACCTAAATTCCTCTATTAGACATATGAAGATCAGAACTCTCATCTCCCCGCATGGCATCCCCTAATCCTTCTGAAACCTTAGCTACTATTTTAGGATCATTGTAATGAGTGGCAGCCTGTACAATTGCTTTTGCCATCTTAGATGGTTTTGAGCTTTTGAAGATGCCTGAACCGACAAACACCCCATCGCATCCTAGTTGCATCATCAATGACGCATCTGATGGGGTTGCGATGCCCCCTGCGGCGAAATTGACTACAGGCAGGCGCTGCATATGGGTTGTTTCTTTAAGCAGAGGTAACGGAACCCTATACTCTTGAGCTTTGATTGCCAAATCCCTTCCAGTCAATGTGCGTAATGCAGCTATCTGCTCAGTAAGGGTCCTTATATGCCTTACTGCCTCAACTATGTTGCCGGTTCCTGCCTCTCCCTTAGTACGAATCATGGCAGCTCCTTCATGGATTCTCCGTAATGCCTCTCCGAGGTCACGAGCGCCGCACACAAATGGCACTTTGAATTTGTGCTTATCGATGTGGGACTTCTCATCTGCAGGAGTAAGCACTTCTGACTCATCGATGTAATCTATGCTCAATGCTTCAAGAACTTGTGCCTCGGCAAAATGCCCTATCCTGCATTTTGCCATAACTGGAATGGTTACAGCAGCCATTATTTCTTTGATCAACTTAGGATCAGACATCCGAGCAACGCCGCCAGCAGCCCTGATATCGGCGGGTACACGTTCAAGTGCCATGACTGCAACTGCCCCAGCATCCTCTGCAATCTTAGCATGCTCAGCAGTGACGACATCCATGATGACGCCTCCCTTGAGCATTTCAGCAAGGCCTTTCTTTAGAGTATATGTACCTTTGTCTACGTCCATCAATAACACCCCTTATGAGGATTAGAGTCGGATTTATAAAGTTTTCTTGCAAATAAACATCGCATGATCAAGCTCAAACGGATCGAGAATGCGGTAATCAATAAGGGTGAGCTCCTTTTCAAGCTTCTGTTTAATCTCGGAAAATAAAGCTTTTGGTTTCTGAGCAACATCAATGCTTCGTGCCTTCACTGCAAGCAGGCAGTATCCATCTTTCTTCAGATAAAGCTGAACATTTTTCAGAAAGATCTCCAGTTGATTTTTTTGGGCAATATCCTGGTAGACCACATCAGCCTTGCATACACGATGAATGTATGTTAAGGGTTTGTTGGCGTCAGCTAGTAATGGAGCAATATTGGGCCTTTCCTCAGCCAAAAAAACAAGATCTCTCACAACCCGGGGCGCAAAGTCAAGCGCAAAGACAAATCCCCCTGCACCGACCATATCAGAAACATGTGAAACAGTGGTTCCAGAAGCAGCACCCAAATAAAGGACAACATCATCTTTCCGTATTCCGACATTAGTGCTTCCCTTGAAAATGGTGGCAGCTAGTTTTGACTTTCTAACATCCCACTGCCTATACTCAACGCCGCCAGACCTGACAAGTTTTTCACCGTACACGCTTTTTCCGGGAACTAAATTCCTCGTAAACAAAGAGATTCTGTTCCCATCAGTCTCATAGACCTCAAATATCCTGCTCTGCTTCATGGTTTTTTCTTCTCCAGGTCCCTTAATAGTTTTTCCCCTATAAAATCTCCCTTGAAATAGTCAACCTTCGCCGCAATTGAGATCTTATCTGCAAGTATCCGTGCAGCTTTTCCCTGAAACTCTTTCTTACAGGTTCCCACATAGGGATGTTCATGCAAAAAACCGTATTTGGGGCTTCGCGCACCACTCTTTATATGCCTAAAAAGCGCTTTTTCGGCTCCTAAAAGTTGGATTGTTGATGCTGGCAACATTACCATACGCTTCAGTGATCCGGCTTGTGCCAAAAGCTTTGCTCCGAGGGTAGTGCCGGTAAGTGTCAGGAGATTGGGGCAGTTTTTTCGCATGAGATTCTCTAGATATATTTCCTGGGCTGCACGCAAAGCAAAGAGATGGGATAGTTCTTCAGCAAGTCTCCTGATAGGTTCAAGATCGGCTTTTCCCAAGTCAGCACCCATGGTGTCTGGTTCTTTCTTGGACTTTCCCTCCAGGATAGCGTTCACAAATTGTGCATGGTCGACCAGCCTTCGCGAGAGTTCGGGGTTGTACCATTCATACCACTCACGAAGCCGCTTTGCTAAAACATTGCTGACCTTGTCGATATCCCCTATGTGGTGTATAGCTTGTATGATGAGGACATCAACTGATACTGAATTATGTACTGCAACTTTTGTGAGGAAAATGTTCCTCTCCCTAAATGCTGCATAATACTCTTTTTTTCTGAAGAAACTGAGGATCTTGTCCAGGGCTTTTGGGTCAGGTAATTCTCTCTCTGAAAGAGCAGACACGTTGCCCTTGGCAAAATCCTGATCATCAGTGAACAATATAGATTTTATTGGATTAATATGTTCATTAAAAATAAACATTCCGACCACATTTGAAAAGTCATACTTGTTTCGCATATGATGGCAAAAAATATAAACTAGTTTTTAAATCTACTTGTTTTATGAGATTGATATATATTCCATGTAAAGATATGAAGGAAGCAAAGAAGATAGCACGAAAGCTATTGAAGCAAAGGCTCATCGCATGCGCAAACTTCCTTCCGATGCATAGTATGTATTGGTGGAAGGGAAAAATTGAGGAAAACAGTGAAACCCTCCTGCTGGGCAAGTCCCTGAAAAAAAATTTTAAGGCAATACAAAAGAGCGTAAAGGAAGTGCATTCATATGAAATGCCAGCAATCCTTCAGATTGAAGCAGATGCTGAGAAAACATTCGACACATATGTTCACAACGAAGTACATTGAGGAAATCTTTTTATAGGGCACTGCCTGAATTCTTGATATGGAGCATCATATACGAGATTTAAAGCGCTTCAGTGAGCTTATTGACACTCTGGTAGGCCAGGGATTCGGATATCTAATAAGAAGATTACACCTGCAGGTAGGTGCTCTCAAAAAAAGAAAAACTAACCCTGCAGTGGGCTTAAGGATTGCGCTTGAGAAATTGGGGCCCACATTCATCAAATTCGGTCAGATTCTAAGCCTCAGACCCGATTTAATTCCCAAAGAATATGTCAAGGAGCTCGGTAAGCTTCAGGATCAGGTACCCCCCTTCCCCTATGAAGATGTTGAAAAAATAATAAAATCAGAGCTTAAGAAGTCAATTAGCGATATCTTCAGGTCATTCACCAAAAAACCGATTGCTTCGGCATCTATCTCTCAAGTTCATGCGGCAGTGCTTCCCGACGGGACAAAAGTCGCAGTCAAAGTGCAGCGTCCTCATATGACTGAAATAATAGACAGCGACATCAAGATCATGATGTACATTGCCCATCTGCTTGAAGCTCACATCCCCCGCATAGCAGCATACAGGCCTACCCGCATTATCCAGGAGTTTAAGGAATGGTCCCACAAAGAGCTTGACTTCAGAATAGAAGCAAAGAATGCCGGGAGATTTAGGCATAATTTCAAAGGAAGCGAAACAGTGATTATCCCCAAGATTTTCCCTGGGTTGAGCACCAGCAAGATTCTTACTATGGAATTAATTGAGGGAGTTGAGCTCCATCATCTGCATAAGATAAGAAACAAGAGAGGGTATAATATTCAAAAAGTAATCAAGAACGGCTTCGATAGCCTTATGACCCAGGTGTTTGAGCATGGGTTCTTTCATGCAGATCTGCATCCCGGTAATATTCTTGTGCTTAAGAATAATCAGATAGGCCTCATTGATTTTGGGATTGTAGGTCATTTCAACAAGCATCTCAAAGATAAATCCGTTGAGATCTTATTTGGCATTGTAGAAGAGGATATTGATTCCATTGTTGATGCTTTTCTGGATATGGGCTTAGTGACTGAAGGACAATCAGAAATTGAGGAATTTAGGAGGGATGTAAACAGCCTAATCGAACCCCTGCAAAAAGCTACCATAGCGCAACTGAAGATCAGCCATGTCCTAGAGGAAGTATTGGATCTTGCATTGAAGCATAAGGTACAGATGCCAGTTGATTTTGTGCTCTTTGGAAAAGCAATCGTCGAGGTGGAAGGCATAGCGCTGCAATATGCTCCTCGATTTAAGGTAGTGGAGAATACAAAACCATTTTTAGAAAGATTAATAAAAAAGAGGCTCTCATGGCAGTTCATGTCTAAAGACTTTATGAAGAGCCTCATTCGATTCAGGAAATTTATAGGCAACCTCCCTGAAGAAACCACCAAGACACTGAGAAGCATCCAGGCAGGCCGTGTTAAAGTTGATATTGAAGATTCTGACATTAAACGCTTAGGGATTGAGATTGATCGTTCAAGCAACAGGCTGACCTATGGGATAGTCATTGCGGCATTGATTGTTGCAGGAGCGCTCACCATCAATGTTGCTATGCCAGGCCTATGGGGCATTCCGTGGGTTTCTCTGCTTGCGTTTATCATCGCAGGTATACTGGGTATAGTGCTGATTGTCTCGATCGCTAAAGAAAAAGAGGTGGAACAATGAAAAAAACATTAAAAAAAGGATTCATGATTGGTATTGGTGCATTGTCGCTGACTACCAAAGCTATTGAAAATGTTCTTACGCAGGTTGAAAGAAAAAGTAGGATCAGTAAAAACGAATCAGAGAAGCTTGTCAAAGATATGCTTAAGGAAGCAAATAAGCAGGCAACCAAGATAGGAAAATATGTCGAAAAGGAGATCAAGAAGCAAATAAAGAAAGTGAGGCCTGCATTAAAAAGATTTAAGCGGAAATAGTAGTTCCCTTGAATCGCTTATTGTGTAAAAGATTTCTCAGATTGGGAAGATTTTTGCCTATGAGATGGACAGTCAGCTTCAGCTGAGCTGCTTTTTTTGAGGCGATAGGATCAAAAGGCATGTTAAGACCTGGTTTCCACTCTGTGCCAACGAGCTTCTGAAATTTTTTCCAGCTGATGGCTTCGATCGGCTTTGCAGAGGGGTTCTTTCGTGGATCCTTATCATAGACATATTCTACATTGGACATATTTATTATGGAAGTAACCCCCATATTCTTGGCGAGTAAAACAGAATCAAAATCAGTGCTCCATCCGGGCTTCCAGCCAGCAGCGATGAGAATTTTGCGTGAAAAATGTAAGTGATGATTGGGATCAATTACAATAATAGGATGCGCTTCATCTCCAAATATCTTTTTGACGCTTTTTGCATTTTGTCTCGTAGCAAAGATGCCGACCCAGTCAAGAAGGTATTTTCCGAGACCAATACTCCTGCCGATGCTCTGCCACCTTCGCGCTAAATGGCCCCCTCCGCAATATAAGACAAACGAGCATTTTTCTTTCAAAAGAAGCTTTTTGAGGGAAATAAGAAACCGTTGGTCAAGCTTATCTGGGTAAATTATTGATCCACCCAATGATATAATTACAGTTTTCATTCTGAAAGCAAAATCTCAATCGTAGCTGCATATGCTGGCCTGGCGATTAGGACACCAATGACAGCTCCAGCAAGCGTCGTGAACACAAAGCCCCTCAACAAGCCTGCTCCTGCAAACCATAACGGTATCATGGCAACAGTCATGGTAAAGAAAGCTACGAAGATTATACTAAAAGCATTCTTGATTCTTGTTTTCCAGTCAGTTGATTCTGAAGATTCCTTCCGTAATGTTCCATCAGTTATGACAATAAGGTGGTCCACTCCTGTTCCTATAGCGATGATAATGCCTGCAATACCTGCAAGGTCAAGATTCCAATGGACCAGAGCAGCAAAGCCAAGTAAGATTACAACCTCTGAGGTTAACGTGAGTATTATAGGGATAACAATTTGGGGCTTCTTATATCTAATATAAATTGAAGAGGCAATTGCCGCAAGAGCGACTACGCCCATAAACAGGGCATTACGCAGGAATTCCTTCCCTAAAACTGGTGATATGGCATCAAGTTTTACTATATTCAGCTTAACTGGCAAAGATCCGGTTATGAGCACAGTCTGCAGCCGCTTCATGCTCTCTGAAGCTGACTGAGCAGCCATCAGTTGGGTTGCGCCAGCACCGCTGCCTGAGATGCTTATCTGGGTTGTGGCCTGGCCTTTAAGATCTGCGCCGATCTGCAACGTATCGACTAAATTATCATCAAGATACAATAAAAGGCTTTCATTAAGGTAAGGAGTTCCGCTGTCACTGACTACTGCCAGATTTCGTGTAAGGTCTGCCTGGCGTTGTGCTGCCTGGGTGCTTAATGTTATAGAGAATCTGAAGAAGCAAACCCATTGATCCCCATTCATACCACAAGGACGTGAAGGATCCATGCCAGAACAATCAGGTGACCTGCAGACATAAGTTATATCCTGGCCGCCTAAGAACACGGTCTTGTCACCGATTTTTGCTTCAAACTTTCCTTGTTTAGCCAGGAGTTCCTTTACCTCTTCTTCAGTAGCTCCTGCAATCTCAACTAAGATAAATTGGTTTCCTGAAAGGTCGCCTGCTTCAACAATCTTAACATCAGATAACCCATATACATTTAACCGTTCTCTCATATTCCCTATAAGAGTATCCACATCTGGTTTGTCCAGCTCGTCTTCTGGTTGCAGCAGTATTCTGGTTCCCCCCTGCAATTCAAGACCCTTCCGAATATTGGTCTTAGGAGCTTCTTCCACATTTATTCCCAAAGCATCCACAAAACCGGTATGGTTATACACCACAATAGGAGATTTAACAATATGAGTCCAATTGATAGTTTGGTTGAGTGTTGCATTAAAAATTGGTTCGGTGAGTTCCCTCTCCTGAGTCTTATTGGTAGCTGTTTCTAACACAAGTTCCCTGGTCCGCAACACATACGTACCCCTATTGGTCTTTATATGCACAGAGCGGTTTATTTCTAGAAGGGATATTTCGGAATAATAATCATCTAAAGATTTGATAGGCTTGTTATTTATGCTGGTAATCAATTCCTGATTCATAGGCTGTGTTCCTGGTTTAGGTGTTTGCATGCCAGCAATGCTTGCTGTAGAATTAGGTACAACATTATGGATAGCCACACCCGAAGTAAATGGGTTAGGATGGATTGACCATATCATCAAAATTAATACAATAAGCAGGAAGACCACTTTACCATTCCTGAATAACTTCTTAATTTTCATGGTGTAATTTCCTCTCCAAATACATCCGTAACAAAGCAGCATTGGTTATCCAAGTAGCTATAATGTCCACAATCACACCAATGAGCAGGATAGTAGCTATCTGTTGAATGGTTGCTGACTGGGAGAATACCAATGCTACGATAAGGGCTAGAATGGTTGTGATAGACATCATAAGTCCTGTTTTCATTGCATCAAGTGTAGCTTCAAAGATGGAGCGACCCTCTCGGCGTTTCAGCAACTTCATGGAAAGAAGTATATCAGTATCAACTGAATAACCGATAAGCATGAGGAATGCTGCAATGCCTGCAGTGTTGACTTTAATCCCTATAAGGTTAACAATAGCTAAGGTAATGACAATATCAGTAAAGACTGAAAAGATAGCTGCAAGGCTGGGAATTAAAATCCTAAAGTAGATAAGAACAACAATTCCCATGAGGACGAATGCTACGATAAGGGCGATGAGTACTTCCTTAAAGAAACTTGCCCCAAGCGAAGAACCGATAACTTCTACATTATAGTCATTCAGCGGCCCACCAGTAGCTGATTCTAAAGAAGCGATAAACGAGTCTATCTCATTCGTACCTTGGATGTCTGCCGTAACGACGATTGCAGAATCAACTCCAGCACTCCGTAAAGTACGTACATCAATATCATTGGATGGGAACGCAGCTTTGAGCTTAGCTTCCAGATCAGTAGGAACTGCTGAAACTTGCTGCAATGTTATGGTCACTCCACCAGCTAAAGAAACCTCTTTATTGATAAAATCTCCAGTAGTGCTGACCTGCACCCCTATGAGGATAAGGGATACAATGAGCATCACCACAGGAATTATCAACAATCTCTTATACTCTTTCTCATATATGTTACGTAATGAAGATAGCATTAGTGTTTCAAGAATAAGAAACCCTTTTTAAATATTGTGGAAAAGTTTAAATAATGAGCACACGGAAAATAAGCTATGGCTTTACTAGATTTTGTCACCAGCGGTATAGTCTACCTTTGGGAGCTATTGAAATATTGGTTTTCCTTGTTCTTCATTCTACCAGTCCATAATCTGGAGATTCTATGGATATTAATACCAATCTGGATAAACCTGGTATTTACTGATTTTTTCCAGGAAAAGAAGGAAATCTCGCTGGGAAATGCAGTAACCAACGGAGCAATTATGCTCTGGGTCAGCATTGACTGGATGCGATTTCTGATCCGAACAGTATCCGAACAAGATGGAGGCTTCTCCAATTCATTGCTCTTTAAATTCACCATCTGCGGACTTGTGGCATTGGGGGGGCTTATTATAATTATTCAGGGTATGAGGGGCAAAAAAGGGATACGTTTTTTCGGAAGGGTAAGGACCACCAGCTACATCATGCTGGTATATTCTCCGGTGATATATGGTATTTTAGACATATCCCTCAGATATGTTATAGCAGTGATTCTTTTCATGCCCCTGTTCTACGGATTCTTTGCATTCATTGACCGCTTTACGCCCAATCCCAGAACATATCAGGAATCAGATATGGTGGCCTCACAACCATTGTTTGATATGTCTGCTCCACCAAGATTTGGAGGACTTAAATGAGAGTTAGGAGTATTGTATTGCCTTTAGTGGTATTCACCACAGTAATATTCCTGCTTCAGATCCTTTTGGGGAAAGGATTTACCGCAGCATTTATGCTGCAATCAGCTGACGTCCTATCCAGACCATGGATTCTGATAACTTCGATGTTCTTGCATAGTGGGATAATGCATCTTTTATTCAATATGTATGCATTGTACATGTTCGGCCCGCTCATTGAACAACGGATAGGAACTAAGCGATTTGTATTGATATATCTCATAGCAGGAATTCTCTCAGCAGCGGGTTTTGCTATGGCCTATCCTAGTTCATCGGCATTGGGTGCCAGTGGGGCAATCATGGCCATCTTGGGCTTGACGATAGTCCTGCTGCCTGACATACGCGTGTTGTTCTTTTTTGTGGTTCCTATGTCAATGAGGACAGCAGGCATTATCTTTGCGCTGTTGGATATCTTTGGTGTCTTCGCGCCAGTCAGTACAGGCATAGCGCATCTTGCGCACCTCATCGGCCTGGCATGTGGCATTATATATGGAATTAACTTGCAGAAAAAGAAGAAAAAATACTACCGCAGTTTCTCCTCTAAACACCACTTAGATTCTGATGATGTTGATGAGTATCTGCGGAGCGGCAGGATTTAAGGCATTACCTCAGAGTCCTTGACTGTATCAAAAGCAGCATCGCCGAATGACCATATATTTTCTCCATCATCAATGCTGTAAGGCCATCCATACCATTTCTCTAGGGTTATTATCCCCATATTGGTCTCAAGTCTTACTGAATCCCTGCCTTCGACTGTAACCTCATCGATTTTCTTGGCAGATGTTACCTCAGTAAGGAATTCGAGGGGATCCTTCAATATTTCTTTATCAAAATCCAGATCAGTAATTTTTCCCAAATCTCCTTCGCACCAGCTTGGTTTAAGGCAATATGCTTCGGCAGTCTTGGCTGCTGTATCTAGAAATACGGTATTGTACACCTTGCCATTGCCGGCATCTACATACTTAATCTGTTCCTTCTTTATCTTGGTTCCCTTTACCCAGACAGAATATATCACAGGAACATCGGGGCTGGAGTAGGTGTAGGTATAACTTTTTATCTTAGTCTTGCCTTTGGTAAGAAGATCTTTCAGATCATCAGGTATTTCTTCAATAGGAGGTGCTTGAACATCAGGCTCAACATCAGGCTCAACAACAGGGGGGCTCGGTATGTCCGGAACCTGTTCCTGTGGCAAAGGCTCAGGAGCAGTAGGCTCCTGAGGCGCCTGAGTACATCCTACCATAAGAATAACCAGACTGATTATTAAATAGTATAATTTCATGATATCACCCATACGGTGACCATATAAAAAAGTATATAAATCTTCCTAAATACCCAAATTGAATGACTGATCTTATCGTATGCGCATCAAAACAGAAAGGGGTTTATGAGCATGTCAAGCATGTTATTGAAGATGTGGAATGGCAAAACATCTATGCATTCAGTGCTGAAAAAGATATGCCTCACTTTTCAAAAAAAGTCGAGTATATTTTGCTGGATCTGACCCAAACCATTTCTGAGCTGACTGAATTCATTAAGAAGAGGCTCGAAGGCAAGCTCAATGACTTAGAAGTTGCAGTGAACATTGTAAGCGGCTCAGGAAAAGAGCATACGGCAATAATTTCTGCGATTTTAAAGCTAGGATTTGGGATAAGGTTGGTTGTATTGACTCCGAATGGGATTAAATCCTTATAATCAAACTAAGCCAAGACCCGCTGTTTGACAATACCTCCTACATCGGCGATATTGAAAAGTTCATGAAGCAAGGCACTTAGCCTTGCCCAAAGATTGTAAGCTGCAATCTTTGTTGCTATCTCGGCTCTTCTTCCTTTGATTGTGTAAGCGTTCAATGAATCCCCATATCTGTTTTTGAACACATAATTTACGTTTTCATTCCTGTTGCGCTTGTTATATGTCTTTTGCGGGAAATTTTTCATTAATCTCCGACGAATTCTTCCTCTTCTTGCCCCTTTCCTTACTGGCGCAATGCTTCGTATGCCTTGGCCTTCAAGCCACTCATGAAATTCTTCACAATCTCCTTTCTTGTCATAGACCAAGGTTGAAGGTTTCTTCTTAACCCTTTTCCATAGCGATTTTAGCATTGCAAGCTCATCTTTGTGCAACAACCTCATTTCCCAACCAAGAATATATCTTTTCCAAACAAGAAACTCTAAACGGGCAAATCCGCGTCGAGAATAAGCACCAAGAATTCGTTTGATATAGTAAGCACTTCTCCTTTTTGTTTGCAGCCCAGTCATATCTGCTCCTGCCACAAATCTTTTCGGTAGCAATGGGATTATAAGGAGCAGGGCCATTGCTTCCAGAAATGGTCTAAGACGTTTTTCTTCTTTACAAAGTGTGCCTTCATCAGGTATATCGTTTAAGCCAAGATAGTCAGGTAACTTAGTGTTTGGCAGCCACTCTACGAACTCAGTGTAAGAATCACAATATCGACGGTAGAAAACCAGCATAATACCATGTTGCCATACTTCGTAAGTATGGGGGCTGTTCTTATGCCAATATTGGGGCAAGCCCTGTTTGCGGAAATTATTCCGCAACAATTTTATACCTCTCTTCCAATCTATGCTCATTGTGGGTGCTCCCCACCCCTCATCGTTTATGGACATAAAAGATAAGTGGGGAAACCCACTAATATAACTTTTCAATATCACCTTTTTTTCGGCGTTGCGTGGAAACTCCAACTAATGGTGTTCATCCCAGAATTTAAATTTCTCAAGTATACTCTCAATATTCCCTAAATACCTAATCACTTTTTGTTTTGGTATTAAAGGTTTGATCTCTTCGCCATATACACCTTCGACGATGTAATAATATGCTTTTCCCTTAATTTTCTTTTTTCTTATATATGCCATCATATTATGATTAGGCATATATAATATTTAAATATTTGTATTCTGTGGTATAGAAAAAAGCAAATAGTAGTTAGGCACATATAAACCCATGCCAAAACTCCCAAACAAAGAGTTTAGAGCAATGGTTCCATTGCTCAGAGAAAAAGGGTTCTATCCATATGAAGAAAAAAGGCAAATTTCCTGGCCAGAATACAACCTTTCTCAAATAGAAGATGCGTATGAAACTTTAAAGTTCATAAAAGATTCTGTTGACCAAACAGAATACCAAAAAATAAAAGGAAAAACGGGAAGACCATTAACAAATCCAAAAAGCCTAGCCAAAGCTATCCTACTATGCGAAGAGCTGGGCTTAACAGAAAGATCTGCTCAAGGCTGGCTAAAAATACTAGGGCCTTTCTTAGGGATAAAAGAAGAATTAGACGATAGAACAATAGGCGATGCTTATGATAAACTAGAAGTTGCTTATATCTTAAAGCAGGTATTTGATAATAACAAAACCTCAGATGGCATACTTTCTGGAGATGGTACGGGGCTAGAGACAAGCAGAAAACAAAACTACGAGGAAAACAAAAGATACGGCACGTATATGACGAGCATAGTTGATTCAAGAGAGGTTGTGCAAGCGTTTGATATAAGCGGAGAACAGGAATGCCAAGCAATGCACGAGCTGATAACCTATGTTAATGGAAATAGCCTTAGGCTAGATGCAGGGTTTAATGACCGAGAGTTAGTAAGGAAAATAGCTGAACTAGGGATGAAACCTTATGTTTTCCCAAGAAAGTCAAATAACCTGAATGGGAGAGTAGCCTGGCAAACGATGTATCTTGAGCTTTATTATGATGTTATGCAATGGTTGATAGAGTATCATTTAAGGAGCCATAGCGAGAGTTTTCACTCAAGCTTTAAGGGCAAGAACAAGATAATTATGAAAAGAAGGCCAATGTGTCAACTAAACCAAACTACTGCAAGGATAATTCTGCATAACCGAAGAAAGATTTCTTACTTTGATAAGCTGGCTGAAGCCAGCTAGTTTCCACGCAACGCCCAGATAGGCAAAAGGTTTATATAATTCTAATCTGTGATAGTTCTTATGGTATCAGATATCCTCCATGCCCTTGACAAGACTGCAGTGGCTGAGTTCACTAGGGATTTTTGTGAAGTGCTGAGGGTAGCTGCTGGCATGGAATCGGTGCACAATCGAGGGGCCTATCCTGCTGCTGAGGTCATTAATCGATTTAGGGACCTTGTCATAAGCTTCAATCGGAAATACAAAGGTGTTTCTTTGAACCTGAGCAATCCGCTCCGCATCTTTCTCTCTGAAAAAAGCGTCAAGGATATATTCACCTCAGTGGCAACTAAAATCTCAGGCTTGAGGAGCATTGGGGTTTCCCGCTTTGAGGAGGCTACTCTTGAAGAATCTGAGAAATTCTCTTCGACCATAGCTAATATTAGGAATGAGGTTTACCTCACCTACTATTATCCCGAAAGAGGATCAGATAATATCTACCTGCGCTATGACCCTGCAGCCCAGAAAATCGAGATATTTTTTGATTATGATTACCTACGGGACCCATTCAGCGCACAATTCAGGCTGTGTGCCTTCTATGGTGTGAAGGGAGGCGTTGACTCATCGATAGAGGTATATAATGTGGCTGCATCATTCGGCTTTGTGGATGCCTCAACTTTGGAACAGCAACGGGCTTATAGAAACAAGTTCGATCCCATCATGTATGAATAACTATCTTTGAATCTTTCCCTGAAATTTCTTCATCAACTTATTGACGTCAGTGGTTCCTTTCATCATCTTAACCATCTTCTTGCTCTGCCGGTATTGCTTAATGAGTTCGCGCACATCCCTTGCAGAAGTGCCCGAGCCTGCTGCAATGCGATCTATGCGGGAAGCATCAATCTGTTCAGGATCTTCCAATTCAGCTTTGGTCATCGAATTCATTATGTACTTCCATTTCTCTAATTTCCCCTCTTGCACCTGTAGCATCTCCTTAGGAAGCTTTAACTGGGAAAAACCAGGAACCATCTCCATTATCTTATTTAAAGGACCCATCTTTCGCATAGCAGCCATTTGTTCATAGAGGTCCATGAGATCGAACTTTCCCGACATGAATTTTTTGCTCAAGTCTTCGGCCTCTTCTTCAGTAATTGCCTCCTTAGCTTTCTCAAGCAGCGCTTCCAGGTCACCCATGCCTAATAATCTTGACACAAAGCCAGGTGGATTGAACAATTCCAAATCTTCTATGCGTTCCCCTACTCCAATGAACTTTATTGGAGCTTGTGTGACAGCGCATGCAGATAATGCTCCTCCTGCTTTTGCGGTTCCATCCATCTTGGTGGCAATAACTCCCGTAATGCTGCAGGATTTATGGAACTGCTCTGCCTGCTTCTGAGCAGCCTGGCCTATATCAGCTGAAATAACCAATAGGCGTTCATCTGGTCTTGTCTCTTGGCTAATCTTCTCAATCTCTTCAATAAGATCTTTGGATAATGCATCCCTTCCTGCAGTATCTATGATAATGACATCAAACTTTGCAAATTCAGCTTTATATTCATGCCATATAGCCATGGCATCTGTCGCACCTTGTTTAATGAATACGGGCACATTGCCTTTTTTTCCGACTTGGGCAAGCTGATTCATAGCCGCTGGCCGGTGGATATCCAGGCCAACCAAGGCAACTTTGAGACCCCTCTTGGAGAAATATCTTGCCAGTTTTCCTGCAGTGGTTGTTTTTCCAGAACCAAACAGGCCAACGAGCATTATCTTGAATGGCTTCTTAGAAATCTCAATCTTATGGGATTCCTTGCCTAAGAAGTTTGTAAGTTCCTCGTATACAATCTTGATGAGGTATTCTTTCTTGGTCAAACCTCCGGGAGGCTCTTCTTTCACTGCCCTTTCCTTGATCTTTTTTGTCAGGTCAAATACCAGCTGCACATTTACATCTGCCTGCAAAAGGGCTCTCTGGATATCCTTAATCAGCTCATTGATAAGCTTCTCATTGACAAATACTGCTTTAGCTATCTTGCTGAGCGTGTTCTTCAACGATTCGCCTAATTTCTCTAAAACCATACCTTCTTAGAATAAGAGTTTATTTATAAATTTAAGGGAATTACCCTACAAAAATAGGTCGTTTACTTAGAAGTTTTGGTAAAGGCAACGGCTTAAACGGCATTCCTTTTGTCTTTTCTTTTATTTCTTTGATAAGCTCTTCTGTATTCATCTCTTTTCTGTCTTTCGAGCCTCTTGCTGTGACTGCAAGTTTTCCAGATTTCTTCTCATTCTCTCCAATAGCAACTATGTAGGGGGTCCATTGGGTAGCTGCTTCTCTGATTTTCTTCCCTATATGCAATGCCCTATCATCGAGGTCTGCCCGGATGTTATTTTGTAGAAGGTCGTCTGTTATCTTTTCTGCTAAACCATTGAATTCTTCTGAAATTGGGATGACTCTGACCTGCGTCGGACTGAGCCATAATGGCAAGGACGCAGTTTTGCCTTCTTTCATGTCAAACGCTGCCTTTTCCAACAATGCGTACATGATTCTTTCAATGGCTCCTGATGGCGAGCAGTGGAGGATCAATGGATGGTGCTGCTTCCCTTCCTTGTCTGTAAAATTGATGTCATACCGTTCTCCATTCTCTATATCAATCTGATCTGTGCTCAGTGCAGAAGCCTTATCTAAAGTATCGACAAAATTGAATTCATACTTCAAGATGAAATAGAAGATCCGTTCATCCCACATCTCCAACAATATCGGTTTGCCGAGTATCTTGACAAATTGCTGGATGAATCCCTTATTTTTCTCATAGAACTCCTTTGTGGTTCTCAAAGCCATCTGTATATCTTTATTATCGATGCCTATACTACTCAGAACACTTAAGCATAAGTTAAACCTTACATTGAATTCATCCATCGCCTGTTTTAGGTCAGCTACCAGACAATGCACATCTGGCATGGTGAATGCCCTTAACCTTCTTAAGCCGGTCAGTTCTCCTGACTGCTCTCTTCTAAAACTGTATCTGGTAAGTTCGTAAATCTTGTATGGCAGGTCTTTATATGAAATGGTACCATCATGAGCCATGAGGAATTGGCCGAAACATGCTGCAAATCTCAAGAAGAACTTTCTCTTGTCTGATTCAATCTGGTATTGGCGGGCAGGGAATCTTGCTAGATACTTCGATAAAGAAGGGTGCTGCATGTCATACATGATGGGTGTTTCAACTTCCATGCCACCATATTGCACAACCCTATCAGTCACATATTCCTCCAATAATTTCTTCATCAATCTTCCCTTGGGATAGTAGCGTAGGTTTCCGCCATCTGAGGCAGGTTCATAGTCAACCAGTTCTAATTTTTTCATTATGGTTACATGGGCTGGTTCTTCTTTTACTGCTCTCGACTTTTCTTTTTCATAGAAGGCGAATGTCTTTAATTTTTCATGCTTACTATAATTGAATTTGTCGACATCATACAATTTTCCATCTACATCAAGAATATGCCAATAGGAAGCTAGCTTTCTCTCTTTTTTCAGTGAATCTGTCTCGTCCTTTTTTGAATCTTCAGGCACTGGTTCATCTGGCCCGAACTCTCTGGACAGCTCTGATAAGGGGTGGCCCTTTACTGAAATGTTAAAAGCTTTGTACCATCCGAAGGGACTTCTTGAAACTTTAAATTCTTGTTTTAGCTCTTTCTCAGCCGCATCTAATACATGGAGTGCGGTTTTTGGGCTTCCCGGATCATTCGTCAAATGAACATACGGATAGAGGACGATAGTGTCGGCTTTCACCTGGGCAGCGATGTCCTTGATGTGGCTGACCAGTTTTTTCGCAGCATTATCGGGATGGGTCTCATCCCTCCTTTCGATTGCCGTGAGAATTACTAAGCATTCATCCACCCTTTCCTTTTTATTCCTCAGCTCCTCCGGATCTTTGATTGCTTTTTTCTTCGCCTCAAACTCAATGAAGTCAGAGTGCAATGCCAATATTTTCATACCTGATGTAAATTTTGTGCTAGTTTATAAATTTTGTTGATGGTTCTGCAGAAAAATCTTATTATACCTCAGTTTGACGCTGCAAACCCACACTCTGGATAGAGTCTTTTAAACCGGCGTTGCGTGGAAACTAGCTGGCTTCAGCCAGCTTATCAAAGTAAGAAATCTTTCTTCGGTTATGCAGAATTATCCTTGCAGTAGTTTGGTTTAGTTGACACATTGGCCTT
>Ga0209542_10008209_pt1 | contig 19587 bp, 24 predicted proteins | sample RifCSPhighO2_01_FD_184028 | JGI IMG/M metagenome (GOLD analysis project Ga0209542, IMG submission 184028) | Soil microbial communities from Rifle, Colorado - Rifle CSP2_plank highO2_0.1 (SPAdes) (version 2) | ecosystem: Environmental > Terrestrial > Deep subsurface > Rock core/Sediment ...
AAGCGCAGATGTATAAAACATCTTTGCCAATTAGTTTTAGAAAGCGAGTGTAGATGTCAGCTTGGACGTATTCGAGCAGATGACCAATGTGTATTTGCCCATTGGCGTAGGGAAGGGCAGCGGTGATGATTATTTTTTCTTTCTTTTTGGATGAAGTTGTTTTAGTATTCACATCTGGAGATACTTTTTTCGATACATTTTTTGTTGTAGCGGCCATGAGGAAGGAAGTAGAGGAGGTTATTTTTTTCTCCCATTATTATTTGATGAAAGTAATGCTTTGACTACACTCACCAATTCAGTAACGATGTTGATCTTTAGATAAACTTCATAAATACTCTTTTCGGTTACATCAAAATATTCATGAGCCAAAACATTACGCTGATTCACTAAGTATTGTAGCTTTTTAGATAAATCTACACTAATTACTTTTTCTCGCTCGATAATTTGAAATATTTCTTTATACGAGGCAGGCATTCCCAACTTTTTTCCTCGAATTGTTTCCTGCCCTAAGTCTATAGTTCGATTAAGGATCGCAAAAAGCACCATAGAAAGACTGTAAAAACGTTCGGTAGTCATTACCGGACTTCGTACTTTTAATTCTTTTAAGTTATCAAAATAATGTTCGATGTCAGCAATAATTTTCCCTATTTTCTCAACATCATACATAGTGAGCTCCCGGGATATAAGTCTCGATAAATTTCTTAAGAATTGGTTTAAAATCAAAGTATGTTTTGGTGGTCCTCCATGCTAATTCATTGATATAGTCTGGATCTGCAACATACAAAGATTTGCCTTCTTTAAATATCCTGGCTTGTATGATCAGGGACAAGTTGTCAAATAAAACTATATCTACATCCCAATAACCGCAGCCTGCAATATCATTCTTTTCTTTTTCAGATGCGGTGGGAGCAATAACACAAATATCTATATCTGACAGTGGTCCTGCTTCATTTCTAGCTTGGGAACCAAAAAGATAAATTGCTTTTACTGTTTTGTTCTTTTTAATACTCGAAATTATTTTAGTAATATCTCGCATAGACGTAAGAGGAAAAATGGATTATTTAAATGTTGTTGTCTGATTCCAAAGAAATTTTTCACTGTGAAAAAAGTCAGATGCATTTACAATATCACGATACAATTGAGGACTGTGAAGCTCGAATGCTTCTATCGTATCTAAAATTCGAAGTGGAATTCTCTCTCGAACCCATTGATGCAATTGTGGTTGTGGAACTCTCGCAGTATTTTGCGTGGTAATATTAAAACCAACTTCTTCTCTCCCAATAGTATAATTGAGTGCCACTCGCGCAAAATCGGCAAATCCATTGACAACGACTTGCACTGCAATATACCTGGCAAGAAAAGTTCACGTTGCAGAGGGTTTAGAAGGATCTTCGCCACTAAAAGAATCCTCGGCAACACCATAACTGGCAAAACAGTCACGATAGGATTTCCGGAATCGCCGACTTTACTATTTGTAGCAAGTTCATCGGATTGTGGTTTAAATTCATATTCCAATCTGAATTGATCTGAAGCATGACTAGTTCTGTGGATATGATTATAATGATCTACAATTACCCGTGAAATATCTTCTCGCTAAGAAGGAAGTGCAAATAACGATTGAGAAATTTCTCCTGAAACTCTGACTACTGGTTTTTCAACAAATCCTCCGGAAACTCGTAAATCGAATCGAGAAAGAGGATTTCGTTCTAGGAAATATGCGCCGATGAGATGTGCTATCCCTGCGTCTAGTTCGTCGGGTTTTCCTCTTTGACCAGCTTCGAATGAATGTGTTTGGAGTTCGGACATAAATTTTGAAATTGAAGAGTTTATGTCAAAGAAAACCGCCCACCACTGGTGATCGCCTGCGGGCTCAACACCAGTGGCATGCTCGCTTCGCTCGGGGCTGTTTTCTGACCATGAGTTTTCCCATCTAAGTATAATTGCATGTGGCTACGCCACCAGTGAAACTACACACAAACAATGAAGAAACTACTTCATTGTTGTGCAGAAAAGTGATAGTTTTCACTTTTCTTGCACTGGTGGAAAACTCATATTATAAATAATTGTGACAAGAATATTCTGATTGGAATTGAGAAAAAAAAATTATGATCTCTGCCTGGCCCATATTTTTTTGAAGAAAGTTAAAGACAGAGTTGAGAGCAAATATCTTCCAACAGGAACAAATGCTTTGAGCCAAGGGTAACTATCATGAATAAGAACTAGTCATATTCCAGCGATGAAGTAGGTTGAAAAGACTAAACTTGGATTCTATTTTTTCAAATGATGTTGTTCCAAAAACTCTTTGAACTGACCTTTTCTGTTGGCTAACTCCTCAAATTTACCTTGCTGTACTATCCTGCCTTGGTCAAAGACTAATATTCTATCATAATTTTTCAAAGTGGTTAATCTATGGGCAATGGTAATCATAGTTTTGTCAAAAAATATTTTTTCCAAGTTTTTTTGAATAATCATTTCATTAGTGTTATCTAACGCAGAGGTAGCCTCATCGAGTATTAATACTTCGGGAGATTGAAGGACTAAGCGTGCCAAAGCCAGTCGTTGCCTCTGTCCACCACTTAGATTGTTCCCGCCCTCAGCAACTTTGCCATTAAAACCGCCCAAGTCATTCTTGATCTCATGATAGATATTTGCTTTTTTGGCTGCTTCCACTATTTTATCATCACCTATTTTCTTGGAACAACCATAACTGATGTTCTCTTTAATTGTTCCTGCAAAAATATAAGTCTTCTGCGGAACATAGGCTATTTTTTGAGCTATTTCCGCACGAGTTAGTTCTTGTAGATCTTTCCCTAGAAATATAATCTTCCCAGAGTAATTATGAACCAGCTTTAACAAAATCTTAATCAACGTTGATTTGCCGCAGCCAGAAGCACCCACTATCCCTATTTTCTCTCCTCTTGATATTCTAAGATTAAGATTATCCAAAACTAATTCTGGTTTGCCAAAATATTTGAAGGAGAGGTTATTAATCGTTAAAAAATGATCACTCTCTTTTTTTAGGCTCGTTTTTTGAAGATCAAAAGATTGATCAAGCGGTTGGGTACTTAATTCATACAAATCTTGCACTTTTATAGAACTTTCATGCGCCTGGTCTAAGATTCGATGTATTTCTCTCAGGGGACTAATTATACTCATAAAAAGAATGGAATAAGTTAAAATATCCCCTTTAGTTATGATTCCACTAACTGCAAAATAGATGGAAATACTAACTACTAACATATAAAAAAAAGCCTCATTGAGATATTTTGCAGCGTCATAGATAGCCATCCAAAGGTGATGCTTGATCTCCATTTTTCGTAAATTTTCAGAAATGTCTTCTATTTTTTTAACTTCGGTATTAACAGTATTGGCAACCCTTATAGTCTCTAATCCTCCCATCATTTCGACAACTTTCCCATCTATCTCTTCTTTTCCCCGTAGGAGAGAAACACGAATTCCTTTTTGGGAAGAGATTTGCTTAAGGACAATGAATAATCCTGCCGGTATAACCAAAATCATAAATGAAGCCAATAAAGGTTTTTGATAAAAAGCAATCGCAAGAGCAGCTACAGCTGAAAAAAGAGAAGGAAAAAAATCCAAAAAACCAAGCTTAAGCAACCTAATTAATCCGTCGATAGAACGAAAAATTCTGCCATGCAAAGCACCAATTGAGTATTTAAGAATAAACAAATTAATATCTGTTTTAAGAAGTCTATCAATAATCTTCACTGTTTGCTTTTTCTCAGTCTGAGTTGCAACATTTTCAACCAAATATTTTCTGATGACAGTTAAACCTTCTTTGAACAGAACAATGATTAAAATCCAAACTAAAAAAGGAATAGCAACGGTAAAAGTGGCACTATCCAAACCAATCATCTTATCAACAAATTTTCCTAAGATTACAGCTGGTAAATTAGTGAGAAAACCAGTAACGAGCATAATTGCCGTCGCAATGAATAAACTTTTTTTCTCCTGGTTATGTAATAACTGCAAGACTCTTTTGAATCCATACAAGATGTCTTTGAATTCTTGGAAAATTTTCATGACCATCATAAAAAAAATACTGCAACCGGTCGGGTAGTAGTGAAGCTTAGACATCTATTCATCATCAATATCTTCTTCGGCAGCTTTTTCTTTAATCCTTTTTAATTTTTTAGTTAATGGAATAACCTCACCACAATGCTGACAAGTTACTATATAAGATTGAACACTTTTGTATGCTTTTCTCTTATACTGTCCGGTAGATTCGCCTTTCTTTTTACATTTAGGACAGGTATAAGTAGATTCTATTTCTAAACTTTCTTCATGAGCAATCTTATCTTCCTGATATTTACAAGCAGGACATTCATAAATCTCAGCTCTGGTCTTAACTTTGCCTTTAACAACCGGTTTGCCCATCTTAGCTTTCTTACATTTAGGGCAGGTTTTGCGATAGACCCAGGCCAGAACAGTATCTCTATTGGTAAAGTACAAACATTCCACCATAGATTTGGGAATTCTTAGAGCCATGAAATAAATGTTATCTAACTTATTTATATAATTTTTGGTTGGTGGGAATTTTCCACAGTTTTATAGGATTTCACTCTCCAATCTCTTAACTTCAATAGAAATTGCCGGTGAATTGAGACGTATATAGCGAGGACATTCAGTATATTCCAATTTTTCTTTTTTACAATATTCGATTATTTTATTTTTCTCATCCGTATCAGAGAATTTAATGACAACTACAAAACCCATATCTTCTTTGTGAACTACATCAAACTGCTTCAAATCTGCAATAACTTTTTTTCTTTTTTGAGTTAAAAAACGTATTCTCTCCGGCAGATTTCTGATTTCTTTTAATATACTATTTAGTAATTCATCTTGATCTAAATGATCAATTCCAACAGTAGCTTGATGAAGCAATCTTTCATCAGGGGAAGAAATAAATCCTCCTATTTTAGCTTCAACCAATTTTTCTTCGCCAAAACTGCACACGAGAAAATCAGCATAACTACCGTCGCACAGGGATGTGCCTATCGATCCAGAAACATCCATTATAACCAGACAATTATTGCGTTTGCAGATATCATAAATTTCTGTCATGGGTTGCTGAGCAAAATAGCCACCAGGGTTTTGATAGAGAAATGCGCTTGGTTTTAATTCAGTTAATTTAGTTGTGAGATCATCCAGATTTATACGAGCATCGTCACAACTAACTTTCACTGCTTTTAAGCCTAATTGAGGCGGTGCTTTTTCATAATGGATCCAACCGCCCTCTTCCGGAATAAGAATAGTACTTCCTTTGGGCACAACAGATAAAGCTGCAGTTATAGCCGCATTTCCCCGCAGAGTTATTTCAATATATGGATGAGATGTTAATCTATGTATTTCTTTCAGGATAATTTCTTTGGTGATATTTTGGTGTAAGAGATCTCGGATCATAGGAGAAGGAATATTAAGTAGAGTTTTTATAATTTGTGATTGATAATGTGTGCATAATATAGTAAAAGACACAATTAATCAAACAAAAAGTTATGTATTTTAAATATAGTATCAGTTGATTATTGTTTGATTATTTTTCTCCGCCACTATAAAAATAAGCATAACATTAAACAGCTCTGTAGACAGAGATAAAATAAATTACACAATTATTTTTTTAAATACTTTCTCTCTCTTTTTACCTTTTCGTGAATACTTAATCCCAAAGGTATGCCGATAGTCATACTAATCACTAAAGCCACTATCGAACCAATAATCCATAAAATTACTTTGTATAACTCTAAAAAGAAAATGATATTAATACCTATGGAATAAAGAGCAGTAAAAATAAAAGTCATCTGGATTATCAAATCCATAACTAAAAGCATTCTTTCTTTAAATTCAAATTGATAACTTTTTGATTTTTCTCTTATCAATCTAGAAACATAAAATCCCAGAACGATGATAACTACTGCCAAGACATATTTAGGCGATGCGGTTATGATATCTTCTACTAAGTTTTTGGTGAATTCTCGGTTAAGTATTATTAAAGCCCATCTGAAAAATATTAGGAATGTTATCAACCCTACAAACCAACAGATAATTTTCAGAGAAATGTTTAATATTCCTCTAGATTCTGGATAGAGCTCAAAAAATTTTATAATTTTATTAAATATCCTGGTAAGAAAAATTATTTCGATGGCCGATACCAGAATTCCAGAAATGATTAATATTACTGGATAAAGTAAATTCAGATTCATATTTTTACTTCCTCATAATAGTTTATTGTTTGTTTAGCTATTAAATCCCAATTAAATAGTTTAGCACGATCATAGGCTTTTTTACCAACTTTTGCGCATTCGATTTGGTCATCTAAAAGTTGCTTTACTTTATAAATAAACTCTTTTTTGTTGTTAACCAAAAAACCAGCATCCCCAATAACATGGGGAATTCCCCCAACATTAAAAGCGACAACCGGCCTACCCGTTGCCATTGCTTCTAAGATGCATAAACCAAATGACTCATATTTTGAAGGCTGAACATAAATTTTTGATTCACGATATAAATAAATTAAATCATCTTGATCTTGCGGTGTTGTAATTATTTTTAACCTCTCTTTATATCGACTTTCTAATAGAGCAATAGAATCTCTTATTCCCTTCAACTCTCCTTCTATCGAAGTGTAAGGGCAAATTGCGGTGAAAGTAGCATTTTTGATAGTCATTACATTTTTTATCAACTCTGGCAAAAAATCTATCCCTTTATCTTTGCTAAACCTTCCAATAAATAATACATTTTTCCCAGTTATCGGAAAATGGTTGAATAATTCAAAATCTACGCCGTTAGGAATGACTTTTGCTGACTTTAAAATATACTGTTTTTTACCGCTAGATAATAAATCTTTTGAAACAAAAATGGCACCATCACAATAATTAGTAGTATGCTCAATCCAGGTGATGAGATCTTCGAATTGTTTTTCTTCTTTACTCAGTTCTTTTACTCTTAATTTTTCTATGGCATGGAAAGTGTGAATCCACTTTAGGCTATACACTTTTTTTAGAATAAATGCTGCTTTAGTAAGCGACCCATGAGTATGAATAACATCAAACTTTCTCTTTAAGTTCTCCCGAACGAATTCTTTTATAACCTCTGATTCAAAAAGGTCGTATTCAAACCTCTTTTTAGAAAAACTATCGCTGATGGGAGTTAAAACTCCACCTATAACGTGAATATAAGCACCATTTTCTTTATAATAATTATCCATATCTCCATGGCAAAATATATGCACCTCACAATTATGCTTAACTAAATATTTAGCCAGATTATACACATGCACTCCAACACCGGAAATAGTGGGTTTTAGATAATAATAGCTAACTAAAGCCACTTTTAGTTTTTGCTTGCTTACTACATCAATTAGGGTAATGCCTCCCTTTGTAATCTTTTTACTTATTTCAATTAGATTTGAAATTACTAAATCCATTCCCATACAATTTCCCCCATAGTTAGAATAAAAACAACCTTTAATAATCTTCTTGTTCATTATATTTTTTAAGTAAAGAATTAACTAAGCCAATGAGCAGAATATTCAATAACAGGAATCGTCTGCTATCAAGCTTGCTTTAACGAAAGGATCTAGATCATTATTATCATGAACAATTAATACTCTTCCTTTTTCTAAAAATCCTAAAGAGAACTTTGCACTTGAAAAATTGAATTATGCAAAGTTCTTTAAAACATACACCCTTTCAAACCATACTGCTGCAGGGTATTTGATTAGTTGAGATTTTTTAATCTTAACTAGGAATTAGATGCCATAGCAAACCCTAAGGTATTAGAACCAGTTAATAAATAATTATTCTAATTATTACTTCTTACTTTCCCGCTTTCTTTGCTTTCTCCTTTTTTTCGGCAGAATTTTCTTCAGACAACCTATACTTCAATTCCCAATTTAAGCGATGAAGAATACTATTTTGATCGATGAAACGTTGAACATTTCCACTTTCCTGAAGAGGAAGGAAAGGTATTTTCTGGGCTAAAAGCAAAGTTAAAGCAGTATACGTATTATCACTTTTAGTTACATGCTTAAGATTATGAAAAGGCACAGCCATATTTTTCAGTTTGATACTACTCTGCTGTTGAGGAGCCATTTTCACAATTAATCTTGTATCTAAAATACCACTGAAACTATTATCCTCCACTAAGAATACATCTTTAGCCAAAGAATGATATTTTTGCACAAATTCTGAAAAGAGTAAATTAGGATCTACTTTAGGCAGAGTCACAGGAGTAAATTCTTTTATGGAAATTCTTGACAAAACATTCTTGACAATAACCTGTTCCAAACTATTCTTAGCCAGAACGTACAAGAAACCACCTAACAAAACAAACCATAATCCCGCAATCATCCCTCCAAATACTTGTACCAAACCTAAAACAAATAAAGCAATGCCCAGCGCTTTCCCAACCCCGGAAGCGATTTTAGTAGCTTTAACCAAATCTTTGTAATAGGCATGAAGTATGGCTCGAAAAGCCCTTCCCCCATCCAAAGGGAATCCGGGGATTAAATTGAAGATAGCCAGAGTAAAATTAAGTTGATATAAATAGTAAGAAATGGCGGTAAGGTATAAACCACCATCAGCACCATGGATTAAATAAAACAAAATTCCCAGCATTATAGAAAAAAGTGGTCCGGCCATAGCCATCCAAAACTCTGAGAAGGGTTTAAGATCATCAGAATTTATTCCTGCCACTCCACCAAAGAAGAATAAAGTGATGCTCTCTACTTTTATGTTTTGAGATTTGGCTACTAAAGAATGACTTAACTCATGGAGGAGTACTGAAACAAATAACAAAAGTGAGGATACAATTCCTAAAATCCAATAAGTGGTGGTAGTTTGATTAGGAAATAATTCTGGAAAGAAAGAAGTAGCTAAACTCCAACTAAGAAGAAGAAATACAAACCACCAGGAGAAGTGAAGTTGTACCTTAATTCCAAAGATACTGAAGAGAGAGGTATTTTGGTTCATAAGGAGAAGAATTGGTTAGGAGTATATAAAAATATTGAAAAAAAGTAAGTAATAGATTGGGTGAAAAAATATGAGCTAGACCAAGCTTTGAGGATGAGGCACTAAGATTCGTAAGAACAGTTGGTAGGCGATTTTCCTCATAATTGCATATTTTCTATAGTGAATAAGACAACGAAAAATCGACCGAACCCGCAGTCTGCTCGTATTTTTCTCGGGGAGACCTATTACTTATGAAAAAAAAGTATGTATTAAGTTAAAGAAAATCCTGAAGAGCAGCCGTCCCCGTCTATACACACAATAAGAAAACAATCTGATTGGTGCACCAGAGAAGTAGTTTCTTCTCTGAGTGAATGGGGGGAATTATCATCACAGTGAAACTACACACAAACAATGAAGAAACTACTTCATTGTTGTGCAGAAAAGTGATAGTTTTCACTTTTCTTGCACTGGTGGAAAACTTATATTCTACAGAGCCTGACTAACAAAAAGATATATATATACAAACTATTTATTCTAGTATATGAGTTTAAGAGAAAAGAGATGGTGGAAAAAGTTGTTTGGCTTCAAAGAAGCAGATAAAGTTGACGTCATCAAAGATATTGAGGCTATTTCAGAATTTTTAGAAGAAGTAAATAATGATATTAAATCCATACTTCCCGAATTGCAAAAGTTGGAAGAATTAGAAAATGAAAGAGAAGTAATCAACAGCGATAAATTACTTAAAGTAAATTTGGTCACCCAAGAAAAAGTATTTGAAAAATTACTGGAAAAATATGAATTTCTGCAAGATGACGTTGATATCAACGGTTCACGATTAAGACATATTGCCGGAGAGTTTCTTAAGCATGCTAAAAAAGCGGGACTAGACGAGTTAGTGAGAAAGAAAAGAAAAGAGATGAAATGGAGAATGTAGGTTCACCTCACAAATATCATCCACTTCTCATTACCCTCTATCTCCAATAAAATTCTCTTGGCAATGGTTTGTTTAGGATTAGGCAGCAATTTTACTCTGCTCTTCAAATCTTCAAAACTTTTAAATGGCTTAGCTTTTCGTGCTTCTAATATTTCCCACATATGCTTTTTTCCTAAACCAGGAAGTAATTCTAACTGGTGCATACGCATACTTAATGGTTGAGCCTGGTTAAAAAAAGCTATAAATCGGGGTTCATCTTTTTCTACCAGTTGCTCAATTACATGAGGCAAACTGTTTCTAGCCGTTGCAGTTAATTTTTCTATGGGAATCCTTCCTTTGATGTGATGAATTTCTTCCCGCTTTCCCTCGCCAATATACACTTCTTGATGAGGCTGCAGGAATATTCCTTTCTTAGGAATAAGTTCTAATAGGCTTAAATGTTCCAAACCCAAAGCTTGAGCTATGGGCATCTTCATGGACCCATCATCAAAGGTGTAACCATGTTCTAGGTAGTCAAGCACTACGGCTCGCTCTTCTTTCATTGGTTGTAAATTCATCATGAGTAGTAAATATCCATTAGTTAATAAAAATTACGCTTTTGGATATAAAAAGCCCGTTTTATACGAACCCTTTAACCGCAGCGGCAATGCTTTCCTGATCTTTTTTGACCAAGCTTAGCGGATAAGCCTGCAGAACCACCTTCAGATCAGCGGCGGTTGTAGGTAGAAATTCCATGATCTTAGCTATGTGCTCTTCCTTTAGTCTAGTTAAATTTAAGTCTAATAATTTTTGGTGTAACTGTTCTTTTTTTTGAGGTGATAAGGTAACAAAAGCATCCAGGTACTCATTCAATCTGGAAGATAAAAGATTCAATTCTACATCCCGCTTTTTGATATCATTTAATATGACTTTAACATCAGGTAAGGAGAGGCACTTTTCTTCAATGAATTCGAGATTTACCATTTTGTTTGTTAATTTATTTTTTTGTTTTTATTATATACTGAGTTTTGATTACTTCTCTATTTTTAAATTACTGCTTCTTTAAATGAATAGGATGTACGAATACCATTTTTTCTTTATCCCCATCACGAATCTGAACTTGGTAACAAAATCCTCTTTTACCACTAATAGTTCCAGTCAAACCATGAAATCGAGAGTAAAACTGCCCTTTCTGTATACTGGAATTAATCTTTAAAGTTACCTTGTCACCATGGTTGAATGCTTGGAAATATTGACTTAAAGGAATCTTTCCTTTGTTTCGATAATATATCTTGAATTTGTGCCTGCTCTTACGTTGAGTAGTTCCTATCCTTTTTGTCATGGTATGATTATTTTAAGAGCTATTTATAAAGATTTCGCCGAGGTTTGAAAATTATTTGGGTGGATTGATATTTCTGGCGTATTCTCTTAAAGAATCCATGAAGAAAGCAAGCCCTACTTTAAGTTTTGGGGGAAAAAGTTCAGGAACATTTTTGATTGTAATAATTTCAAGTAATCCATCTTCTGTTCCGGTAAATCCTCGTTCTAATCTAAACGCGGTAAAAGGGACGCCCGCTTCTTGACCACTAAGAATATAAATAAGAGGATTGGACATAAAACTACCATCATAATAAGGATTAGCACTTCCTAAAAAGGTTCTAACCGTATCAGAACTACTATGTTCAGCCATAAATAACCTAAGATCCTCTGCAACAGACCCAACATCTTCGACGGATACGGATGAAGTAACGGGTATAACCACTTTTCTTTCTGTTGAAGAAACAGTTACGTAATGAACTCCCGAGATTAAGACTTTTTCCGGAAGTTTGTGTAGATAAACCATTTTATTGAAAAATGAGCATTAGATTTATAAATCTTTTGGTATCTTAATCATTTATTAGTAGTAACTTGATATATCCTCGAAACTCTTATAAAAAACAGCCACAAAAAGAGACATATGGAAGATTTTTTCAGCGAAGCAATAGAAATTCTCAGAACTAAAAATCCCTCTGAGAAAGAATGGACTCAGATAAAAAGAGCACTAGCTCCAAAATATAAACTCAAAAATATTCCTACCAATATTGAAATTCTGCTGCATGCCCCTGTTGATGAAATTTCATTTTTCAAAAAAAAGTTGCTGACTAAGCCCACTAGAACTATCTCCGGCGTATCTCCTGTAGCCATTATGACTAAACCCGATCGCTGTCCACACGGGAAATGTACCTTCTGTCCTGGTGGTATCGGCTCTCCCTGGGGTGATGTGCCTCAATCATACTCCGGACATGAACCAGCGACGATGAGGGGCAGGAGAAATTTTTATGATTCCTATTTGCAAGTTATCAATAGATTAGAACAATATGTTTTACTGGGACATAGTTTTGACAAGATAGAATTGATCATTATGGGAGGAACGTTTCCTGCCACTCCTCAAGAATACCAAGAAGAATTTATTTTAGGCGCATTTCAAGCCATGAATGATTTTTCCACCCTGCTCTTTGATGAGAAAGGTAATTTTGATTATATCAAATTTAAAGAGTTCTTTGAACTTCCCGGAGATATTCGTGATGAGCAGAGAATAAAAAGAGTGCAAAATAAAATATTGAAATTGAAAGAAGAGAATAGAGTGAAATGGAAAGAATATACAGTAAATGGGACAAAAAATGGAGCAAAGGGGAAAGAAGATGGAGAACAATGGAAAGTAAATAAACAAATAATTTTACAAAAAGAACAAGAGAAAAATGAAACTGCTAATATAAGATGTGTGGCTTTATGCATTGAAACCAAACCTGATTGGAGTTTTCTAGAACAGGGGAATGAAATGCTTCGACAAGGATGTACCAGAGTAGAGTTGGGAATTGAATCTGTGTATGATGATGTTTTAACATATACCCATCGAGGACATACTGTTGCCAATTCCAAGAAATCAATACAAATTCTTCGTGATTTAGGATTTAAAATAAATTTTCATTATATGCCCGGATTACCTTTAACTGATAAAGAACGAGACCTAGCGGGGATGAAACAATTATTCTCTGATCCCGATTACTGCCCCGACATGATCAAGATGTATCCTTGTATGGTTGCTAAGGGAACTCCTTTGTACGCCCAGTATCAACGCGGAGAATTCACTCCCATCAGCACTGAAGAAGCGGCAGAGAGAATCATGGAATGGAAAAAGTTCGTTCCAGAATATTGTCGAATACAACGAGTACAAAGAGATGTGCCCACTAAATACTGGGAAGCGGGAGTGGATCGAACTAATTTACGACAATTTACATTTGAAAAATATGATATTAAATGCCGTTGTATCAGATGTAGGGAACCCAAAGGTAAAGATGTAGCGTGGGAAAAAGTTAAAATTAAAGTAATGGAATTTGAAGCATCTCAGGGAGTTGAATTTTTCATATCTGCTGAAGATCCCCTGAATGATGTGATCATAGGATTTTGTCGATTACGATTTCCCTCTTTGTATTTGAGACCAGAGATTACGCCAGGGTGTGCATTGATTCGAGAATTGCATGTGTATGGGACGGCAACTGCAATTGGCGAAGAAGGAATGGTACAACATCGAGGCTGGGGAAAGAAACTAATGCAAAAAGCTGAAGAGATTGCAGAAAATAATGGAAAGAATAAGATAGTAGTAATTTCGGGAGTAGGTGTAAGAGAATATTATAGGAAACTAGGGTACAAGAAAGAAGGGCCGTATATGGTAAAGCTTTTATCCTAAGGGACATTTTGAAGAATATGAAATCAGTATTTCACATGGCCAAGCGTGGTGCAACCGTAACTTTAGGATCGTTCTTTCTAGGAATTGGGGTGATAATGATCTTTACACCAGGGCCAGCTATCATATTTATTCCACTTGGAATAGCGTTATTAGCTACGGAATTTCATTGGGCGCGGAAGATTAAAGAGAAAATTAAAAAGAAACTTAAATTACATAAATAAGTCGCCTATTTAGCTTTATAAACCACATGCCACCGTTAGCTATTTGGTCTGCCAAACCAAATATTTATAAACGACTCTTGGAGGAACAAAAACCATGACTCTCTACCTTATCGGAATCGGACTTACAGATGAAAAAGACATAACTGTTAAAGGATTAGAAATAATCCAAAAGTGCGATATAATGTATGCAGAAAATTACACCTCTTTATTACAATGTTCTATTAAAGATTTAGAGAAGTTCTATAACAAAAAAATAATTCCTGCTAATCGTGATGCTTCGGAACAAGGAGCAGAAAAAATAGTCCAGGAAGCAAAGAAAAAAGAGGTAGCATTTTTAGTAGTAGGAGATCCTTTCTCCGCTACCACTCATGCCGAATTATTCAAGTTAGCAAAAGATAATAAAGTGCCAGTTCAAGTTATATATAATGCTTCCGTGCTTACGGCCATAGGTATTACCGGATTACAATTATATAAATTTGGAAGAACAACATCTATCCCCTTCATTGAAGATCATCCTAATTTGGAAACACCTTACAAAGTGTTGCATCAAAATAGATTATTAGATACACACACTTTATGTCTATTAGATCTAAAGCCAGAAGAAAATAAGTTTATGAATGTAAATGATGCTCTGAGTATTTTAGAATCCATCGAGAAGCGGATGAAAGATAAAGTAATTACTGATAATTTATTTGTAGTTGGTTGTGCTCGTTTGGGAAGCGAAGATTTTGTGATTAAAGCAGGTAAATTGAGTGAAGTCAAGAAGATCAATTTTGGAAAGCCGCCACATTGTTTGATTATTCCGGGCAAGATGCATTTTGCGGAAGAAGAAGTATTACGATTTTATAAAGTTTGAAACTTTTTTACTAAATGGATAGTAAATATAAACATGATTAAGTCAAAGGTTTATAATTCACTTCTCGAGTAAGAGCGGTATTAGTCTCATACATCTTAAATAAATCGGGATTAAATTTAATCCACATATCAAACTTCCTTCTCGTTTCAGAGTCAATTTCATGAGTTGCTCCCACTATGGTAGCATACTGAATATCAGCTAGTGCTTTCTGGGCTTCGGGATTATCTAAACATTCGGCATCAGTATCGTCAGAGTTGGCAGTGTTGCCCCAATAATCATCTTCAAATTGAAATCTAGCGGAGGTAGAAGAAGTTGGCCCGTAGAATAATTTGTTATAATCTATACTAGCAGAATGATAAAAATTTTCGGCTATACGAGCTTCATCTAACGAGGAATATGTAACCGTAAATCTAGAAGAAAAATTATGAGAATCTACTTCTTTATCATCATTTTCGGTGTTTGCATCATCACTTTCTTTTTTTGAAGAGGTCCTAGGAAGAGATTCATTTTTGACCGTACTTTCTAATTTATTTTCCCCCGGATTATTTCCAGAAACTGAAGCAGATAAATTAAAAATGGTTGATTGATCCAAAACCGCTGGAAGTGTACCTCTCTTCTTTTCTTCAACCAATCCTGGAGAGGGAGTGGGTAAAAGAGGAATAACCGTAGCAATTAAAGCTGCAACTAGCGAAATGGAAAAATAGCGGTTACTCACTTCTTTTTGTGTTGGATTTGAAATAAAAAGTCACCCAATTTGATTGTAAAGTAAGGGAAGTGTTTTCATTTATAAACGTTATGCAAATGAGAAGAAATGAGAGGAAAGCAGAAGAAACTAACAAAAACCTAATTCCTATATCCTTCTTCTTGAGCAGCTATCTTGAGGAATTTAGGCTCATCAGCTACAACCTCCCAAAAATGCAATTTTGTACGTTTGATGGTCCAGTGTTTTATTTTCCATTTAATATTTTCTCCCTGAACATTTATTTCCACATAATGCTTTTCTCGAGCTTGCAACTCATAAGTCTTATTATCTAACAAATACTCATCCCTCCAAGTATCCGGATGGATGATAACCCAATTATCTTTCTCTTCAACATACTTCTGATGAATGTGACTAAGCACATGTAATTTATGTCTTTTTATATGTTCTTCATGTTTCTTATATTTTTCAGTTATTTTATCTACATCCCAATGCACATTTTTAAATCGACGATAAAATTCACGAAGTAAATCTTTAGGAAAAGTGTAAGTGGGATCATAATAATAACGGATGGGATAATAAAAAATACTTTTAAAAAAGTATTCCATCGATCGTAAACTTATTTGCCTAACTACGGCATGATGATGTGAAAATAGTACTGGAAGCGGTTTTACCCTTTCTAAAAAAGGATGTTCTTCTTTCAGGGTCATAAAGCGGCTGATCAATCCAAATGAAACCCAAGGGATATTTAAAATAGGTTCTCCTTTATAATCTAAGAAAAGATTATCTTTATTCATCTTATTCAAAAAATCGTATTGTTGTCCATGTTCAGCATAAACACCATGACGTTGATAGGACATATCAAAAAATATTTTAGTTGGAAAACCAAGAAGCTGTTTAATCTTTCTTTGAACTTCGATAAAAAACAAATCAGGGTCATGGTTGCCGATAACAAAATAAACTAAATGCCCTTTGCCTTTTAAAAATACACCGAGGGCATCAAATACGCGCTGATGTGCTTTGTACACTAATTTTAATTTGCTCAGAGAAATACGAGAAGTTATATGCCGAGGATAGGATTTCTTTCCTTTATGAATATAGGGACATTTGAGAAAATCAAAAGTATCCCCATTAAATACTAAATCTACGGGATCTTTTTGCCGGCTGAGTTTTAAAATCAGTTCGGACAAGGCTTTATCGCTGATGAAATCATCAGTATAGGTCCCCCCGCCCATTTCCACATCACCCAAGATTATTATCTGTTTCACAGATAGGAGTATAAAAGATGATTTTATTAAACTATTGGTGTGATATTTATTTGTTAATCATGATTCCAAAATCGATAAGTGTACCAAAGTTATATAAAAGAGAATCAAATGAAAGTAATCATGCAGGAAATAGAAATAAAGATTCTGGAAATTAATCGTAAAGATATTGAAAAAAAGCTGCTGGCTTTAGGAGCAGTTAAGAAGTTTGACGGAATTATTCAAGCATTATATTTTGATTACCCCGATGGTTCAATTAACAAAGTGAAAAATACCTTACGTTTGCGCAAGGAAGGAGAAAAAGTAGTGCTTACTTTCAAAAAACATGGTAAAGATAAAAAAGTTAAAATTTGTGAAGAGTTGGAAGTGTCCGTTTCAGATTTTGAAGTGATGAAACAAATCTTGGAAGCCATGGGAGTCAAACAATGGTTGTCAATGAAAAAACAGAGGACTTCTTATTCTCTGGATGGAACCCATTTTGAATTTGATCGATATGTAGATGAATATGATTATATTCCTGAATTTGTAGAGATTGAAGCAAAAGATATAGAAACATTGTATAAAGTAGTAGAGATATTAGGTTTTCAAAAAGAAGATTGCAAACCCTGGGGAGTTCTGAAATTGATTAAACATTATTCTCAGAAAGAATAGATAAAAATTAATGTCAATAACTCTTTCCAAAATAGAACCAGGAATGAGCTTCATTCTTACACGCAAAACATTTCTGTCCCTTATTAAGCTTAGGTTGATCCAATGGTGAGTTTAATGATTTAGAACCTGTTTTTGCTTTAAACTCTTCTTCACAACTTGCAGTGCCACACCAAGGTACAAAAAGTATTTTTGTATTTTCCAATTCTTTTTCTGCATCTTTTGAATTTTCAACTTTAACTATGCTATTATGCAATACTTTTTCTGCTTTAGAAAATAAATTTTCTTGAATCTGATCTAAAATAGTAGGAACTTTTTTATCTACTGCATCCAAAGGTACAAACAATTTCTCCCCAGTATCTCTTCGAGCAATAACTGCTTGATTTTTCTCTAAATCTTTAGGTCCTAATTCTATTCTGATGGGAACTCCTTTCACTTCCCATTCATTATACTTCCATCCCGGAGTGTAGCCTTCACGATCATCGAGATGGACAGAGATTCCTTGAGCTAATAATTTTTGTTTCAGTTTATTTGCTTCTTGAAGCACCCTGACTTTAGTCGCATCAAAAATGATGGGAACGATTACTACTTGCATAGATGCTACTTTAGGAGGGAGGACTAATCCTTTATCATCAGAATGCATTAAAATCATGACTCCAATAGATCTGGTGGAAATTCCCCATGAATTCTGCCAGCCAAATTGATTTTTCTGTTTCTCATCCAAGAAATTAATATTAAATGCTTTGGAAAAATTTTGTCCCAAGTTATGGGAAGTAGCTCCTTGAATGGCTTTGCCGTTAGGTAGAACTGCTTCCACAGAGTAAGTAGCATCAGCACCAGCGAATTTCTCTTGTTCTGATTTCAATCCTTTTAAAACGGGTACGGCAAACAATTTGACAAATACCTCTTCATAAAAATCCAAGATAGTGAGAGCTTCACTCACTGCCTCTTCTTTAGTGGCAAAGACAGTATGACCTTCTTGCCATAAGAATTCTCTGCTTCGCAGCAAAGGCATGGGATGTTTAAATTCCCACCTCACGACATTACACCATTGATTCAAACGTAAAGGTAAATCTTTATAGGATCGTATCCATTTGGAATACGTATCATACATGATGGTTTCTGAAGTTGGCCTTATGGCTAAACGTTCACTTAATTTAGTTTCTCCAGCATGAGTTACCCACGCTACTTCGGGCGAGAATCCAGCAATATGTTTAGATTCTTTGGTAAGTAAGTTTTCGGGAATGAATAAAGGGAAATAGGCATTTTTGACTCCATCTTTCTTGATTAAGGCATCGAAGAAAGATTGTACTTTTTCCCAGATAAAATAGCAGTTTGGGCGTAGAATGTAACATCCGGAAACTGGGCTATATTCAATCAATTCTGCCTTTTGTAATAATTGGGAATACCACTGCGAGAAATCGCTGTCTTTAGTGGCTGTTAAGCCTTTAAGATCTTTGGGAGGAGTATTTAAAGAGGTATTTGGAAGAGTACTTTTCTGTTGAGATTTTGTCATGTCTTTATTCATTTCAAGCTAAGAATAAAGAGGAGTTATTTAAACGTTTCTTGAGATTGGAATTTATACCCACCTCTAAAGAGAAGTTTACAAAGTTCTCTAAACTCAAAGCAAGTAATACACTTTAAACCAGTATAAAAATATTAGGAACTTTCCTTCCCAGATATAGGAACTTTTCTTCCAAAATGTTTATAAATAAATGGAACTTTAATTCCCAAATGACCGCCAAAGAAATACATAAACTACATATCCAAGAACATCTTCAAGAGATCAAAGATGCCATAGCTATCGGGATAGAAAATCGTTCTTCAACCATTGGACTGCACACTTCTGCCTGTTCCATTGATTTAGTGGAGTTATTTCTTCACAGCTCCAACAAGATATCTGCCGGCACCATAATTAAACATGAGTGGTTCAAAGCTCCAAAAGTAGGTCAGAAAATTTCTCCTCTGGTGGAAAGAAAGTTAGGAGTTGATTTTCCCAATAAAGAAGAAATTTTCTCTTTGATGTATGACATAGAAGAAGGCAGAAATAAACTGATCTATGGAAAACCAAACTTATCTGGAACAGAGAGTATCCTCAAATCATTCCATAAACTGCACCAACTAATTAAAGATAAACTCCAAGAACTAGGTGAAGAAATTGAATGAACAAACTAGCCAAGCAATAGCCTATGCTCAGGACGCTATTAGTTTTCTTTTTTTAGATCCCATTGCTAAAGATATTGAAAAGATATATTTGTATGGTTCTGCAGTCAGGGGCCAGTTGCAAA
>Ga0209542_10008210_pt1 | contig 19584 bp, 17 predicted proteins | sample RifCSPhighO2_01_FD_184028 | JGI IMG/M metagenome (GOLD analysis project Ga0209542, IMG submission 184028) | Soil microbial communities from Rifle, Colorado - Rifle CSP2_plank highO2_0.1 (SPAdes) (version 2) | ecosystem: Environmental > Terrestrial > Deep subsurface > Rock core/Sediment ...
GAAACAAAGTCGGCAATCTTCGCCAATTTTCTTGGGCTTGCGTCGCCCGCATCAATGAATTGAGTAATGCCCGTATTTCGCTGAAAATCTTCCAGCGTTTTCTTAAACTCTGCAACATTGATGCCGATAAGCACTGTAATGAGCGATTCAAGCGTCTCGCCGGATACGGATTTCTTTGCCTCGGCTTTTACCATTGCTTCCGTTGCCGTGGAATTATTATTATCGCCGTCAGTGATAAGGAATCCGATGCCATTAGCTCCGAATTCCTGGTCGAGCAACTGTTTGCCGTAAACATTCATTGCGCCGATTATCGAAAAAGCCGCGTCGCAAAGCGGGGTCATTCCTCCGGGATTAAATGCGGGATATGCCGCAGTGTCGATTTCCGAAAGCGGCTTGAAGCCATGGATTTCATCAACGCCTTTAGCGTATTTGCTTGAAAATTTGATAACCCTGATCAGAATATTGTCTGACCGGGGAGATTTCTTGCAGGCTTCAACAGCCATAACAAGCATTTTCCGGAGCTCGTCTTTGAAAGCCACAACGGAACCTGTCTCGTCGACCGCGATGGTAACCAAAGTATATTCAGTGGCTCCCAAATGGTCGATGCGGGCTCCTTTGAAAGAAAACCCGCTGCCGATTTTATGCGTAACTTGTTCAGTATCAGTATTCAGTCTTGGCATGGTTATATTCCTCCTATTTCAAGAAATCTTTTGAGGTTGTTAATTTCATCCCGAGCTTTTCCATGTCGGAGAGCCAGGCATTTGCAATGGCGGGGAAATCAGGACCTGTCTCGACTTTTCCGACCGGACTTGAACAGTCTGTGAGGATATGGAATTTCTTTATATGCTCCGGCCCGATGTTCTCGGCGATCTGATTTACGGTCGCGAGCACGCAGTGAGAAAGAGCTTCTCCGGCGATGGCGACGATGTCGGCTTCGGAGAGGATATTCAGGAATTCGGTGTTGAGCTGTGTCGAAGGATCGTTCGGGTCGGGGACTTCGGCCATCAACGCGCCATAGTGCTCCGTGAAGACATTCGTGCCTTTGGTGACATAGTCGATATTGGCCCATTCCAGCCTTGCCCAATTTACCAATGCTTCCCGCAAGTTTAATTGAACATTGTGTCCGGGAGTCGAGGTAATGCAGTGTTCCGGCCAAACCATGGCCATATATCTTTTGCCGGCTTCGAGCACCGCGGTATAATCCAGCATTCGTTTGCGGTATTTTTCATTCCGCGGTGTCCAAATGCGGTTTTTCACGTCATCGTGCAAGATCATGGTAAAAGGGGACGGCTTGTTTCCGTTCTGATCACGCCAAAATCCGGGATGTCCCACATCAATAACCTGATGCGAGTCGAGGGTAACGTGGATATCTTCCAGCTTTTTGCCGCAGCGATCAACGAACGCGCTTAAGCGCTTCATATCTTCGTTGGCCCCTGTGACCGGCAGGGAAGAGTCAGGGTCGTCCATAAAATCCTTCTGCGGGTCGATAATTACCAAATGCACTTTCAGGTTCTTTGACATTGCTCCGCCTTTCTTTATTGTTTGGGGTTAATAATCCGCCTGCTCCTCGCAACCACCACTCGAAGCCTGTTTTTCATTATCAATGTGCTTTATATAAAAAAGCATATTCGTACTGTTCTGTCAATTGATTTTCAAAGAGCTGCATAGTATATATAGCAGACTACGTATTTAGTGTCAAATATACACTATATCTAACGCAAAGAAAAACACCCCGGTTTCAGGGTGTTTTGATACTGTATTTTTTCTCGCGATCCTGCCGGAAGGCGTCAAAAGCGGCGACAGCAGTGTCTAGAAGATAATCATAGAGGCAAAGCTCGTCGCAGAGCATCATGTTGCGGTAACCAAGATCATAGAGCCAGGCCAGCTCGCAAAAATCCGCGCAAGATGGGATATCCCTGTTCACGATCGACATTAACACAGTCTCTACTTTTCTTTCGGTATCCGCCTGTTTAAAAGCGTCCGATCTTATCAAGCGAAGCGCTTCGTCAATCTTGCGGTTCCGGTGTTTGCTTACAACGGAGAGTAGGAGCCGTGAAGCAACGCATGCACTCGGATCTTTTTGGATAATAAGTTCCAGTGCTTTTACAATCTGGTGCTTCCACTCCAATTCTATGTATAAATCGCCGCGGGCGGCGACAAGGATCAGATCATCGGATTTTTTAAATCCATTCGCGACGAAATCCATCCCGCGTCTGCTTTCGATCTTGAGCATGATAAGGGCATCTTTGCCGATAAGTTCTCGGAATTCGTCGATATCGCGCTGACACTCCACATACGAGAGGAAATAATTTTTGAATCCCGCGAGCCGGACTTTCTCCAGTTTTTCTTTTTCCTGATCCGTGAAAAGCGGCCCTTTGATTTCGAAACTGTCATCGAGAATATGGATAGATTCTCCCGGATAAACCTGATAGTCAGGTCCGCCGTTGAAAATTAACCGTTGGCCATCTTCTTCCAGCCGCGCAAGTTCCGCCGCGTCCGCCCCGGCTTTAAATAGGACCATGGTCGGGGTATTGGCCGAAATCGGATGATTTAGCCTCATCTCCAAATGATCTTTGATATTGTTGTCAATCCAGGAGATTCTGGGCTGGCGGGCTTTCGCGTCGAAATAAAGCGGAACTGTCGGACCGAATTTCGCGATTTCTTTCAGCGTCTTATCGAGCTCTGGATTATTTATCATCGCGCTGTTCAAGCGTATCCCGAATAGGCGGTCGTCGTAAGCGAATTTTGAAAAATGGTCAAAGCTTGGCCACAACGTTACCATCAACTTTAGTGGTTTCAAAGAAAAAGCCTCCGGAGGTTTTTTTCTCGAGAGGCCGTTGATCAATTTAAGCGAGAGGTTCTGTATCTTCATCTTTTCCGCCTTTTCCGGATTTTCTGGTTACGGAACGGCCCATCAGCAATTTCTTTTCGTTTTTGGGAAGAGCATGAATGCTTCGCAAGGCTTCATAAACGGTTTCCACCTGGTCTTTCTTCTGGCGATCTTCGATCTCCTCTTTGAAATAATCAATGCGTCCGGCTTCTTTCGCCATAATCCCAAAAATAACGTCGACGACCCGGTTCGGATCGGCAAGCAACGCAATATGATCCTCTCCGACAAGTTTTGCCCAATCTTCATTGACCCGTTTCGTGACGCCAGTTAACTTACCGTCGCTAAATGTGCCGGTATTGTAAGGCTTCTGAATAAAGTAAACCGCGGCTTTAGTCTTTAATTCGTTAAAAACATCGCCAGTTTTCATTCTTTTTTCGAGTTTGACGTGCGCCAGCGATTCGGCCAGATCAACATCGACATGAGCATAAGGCGATTCATCGCTGATGAATACTACGAGCGGATTTATCGCCTTTGACATCTTGATGTTTCTCGCGACATAGAGAGCCGCGTATTCAGGACTTTCCTGTTCTGTGCCACCACCTTTTCCTTCCTGAACGAGCTCTTTTAGCTTTTTCGGGAGATCCTCGCCTTTTGCGAAAGGCCTTATCTGTAGAGGATAATCTTCGCCGTTATGCGCGTCACCGAACGCTCCGAACGCGAATTCCGCATCTTTCCCGAAATATTCCGTTTTTGCTTCGTGTTCCAGATACGGCAACTTTGAAAAAATGGTCGCGGGCCAATCGCCCATCGATCCGGTCTCATCTGTAACGACAATTATCGGATTTTTGCTGTCAGTCTCTATGAATACGGGGACCAGATCTTTTAAAGTTTTACCACTGCGCACCGCCTTGCTGTAGCTTGTGTCCGCATAATCCCTGTAAACCGTTTTTGTCTTTGTAAAATCATGGCTTCCGGCCCACCCACTTGGGCTATAATCACCAGCTTCTGACATGTCGCGCCCTCCTTGTTTAAGTTGCTTCTGCTTATATTTCTATATTAACGGTCTAAAAATGTCAAGTTTTTGTTGACATTTTTTTTAAATATGCTTATCTAAAGCCAGACTTGAATTAGGGAGGATTATGGATTACAACAATTCTTTGGAAGACCTCTACGATTTTCTTGAGGTAAACCAGAAGGCATCAAAAGAAGTTATAGACGCTTCTTTCCGCGCGCTCAAGATCAAATATCATCCGGACAATAAGCGGACGGGCAACGAAAGAAAGCTCCAAAAAATAAGCGAAGCGTATAATGTTCTTTCCGACCATGCGGAGCTGGCGAGATACGAAGATACCCATAATAATCTGAATGGGAAGGTGATCGGGGAATACAGGATATTGTCCCGCATCGCGGAAGGCGGATTCGGTAGGACGTATAAGGCCGAGCATCTTCTTACAAAAGAATTTGCCTGTATTAAAGATTGTTCAAACATAAGTCCGGAAATGGAAGAAATACTGATCGAGGAAGCTCGGGCCATGTGGAATTTGCGACATTATTCCGTGCCGGCAGTAAGAAATATGATAAGACTTCCAAATAGGAGCTTGGCTCTTGTAATGAGTTATATTCCCGGACCAACACTTATGGAGATCATTGAAAAACAGAATAAGCTGAAAGTAAGGCTGGATCCGGAGCATGTGGCATGGATTACTGAAAGGGTTTTAAACGCCCTGCGTTACATCCATTACAACGGCGTTTTGCACGGCGATCTGAAACCTCATAATATTATTGTGGAGCCGGATAAACATATGGCCTCTATTGTCGACTTCGGTTTTTCCAAGATAAGGTCTGAGTCCGGCGACGGGAATAAAGGTTACACGGAATTTTTTTCCGCTCCGGAAATAATCGCCGGCAGGGATGCGATTCCGCAGTCCGATTTTTTCAGTTTAGGCATGACTATGATCTTTGCTTTGACCGGTGACGTTGATCGCATGAGGTCTAAACAAATACCAAAAGATACGCCTGAGCCGATGAAAGTTTTTATCAGCAGGTTAATAGTACGGGATCCGCTTTCACGTCCGATTTGGCCCAAAAAACAGAATGAAACTGATCTTTGGGATGAATTTATGAAGGTAAGGGAAGAGTCTTTTGGCCGAAGACGGTCCGGACTCAAAGAAATCCCAGGATTCGAAAAATAATAAAAAAGCCGCGAGTGATGCTCGGGCTTTTATTTTTTTACAACCGCCATCCGGATGAGGTCGTGGTAGCGGCCGCGCCAATAGTATTCGTCTTTTAAAAGACCCTCTTTTTTGAAGCCAAGTTTTTGGTAGATGTGCCAGGCTTTTTTATTCGTCGCCCAGCAGACGCCCCAGATTTTGTGGAGTTTTATTTCATTGAATGCGCGCGAAATTAACAATTTTATTGCTTCTTCGGCGTAGCCTCGGCCCCAGTTTTCTTTTGTAATGAAAACCGAAAATCTGCCGAGCTTATTCTGATGGTTTATCTGGTTGATAGAGCATTGCCCGATGTAGTCGCCGTCGGACAAGCGGAAAACGGAGAAGACAAAGTCGCTTTTGCTTTTTATCAGTTTTGTTAAAAACTTTAGTTCTTCTTTTTTCGTAAAACCTTTGAAATTTTGGAAATTCTTCACGACATCCGGGTCGTTGATCCATTTCATCACGTGTTTGATGTCTTGCAGTTTTAACGGGCGCAGTAATACTCGGGATTTCATGTCAAGTTTAAAAGAATTTTTTAAGAGCGGACGGTTTTCGCGATTTGAATTCATAAAGTTTCGCGGGCCTTGAGCGCGTCCCTCTCAAGATTTGCCTGGTCGGGAGGATGAGGCCCAAAGATATGAATTTTCTTCTGAAATTCCTTTTATCCAGTTTTCTGCCGAAAATTATTTCATAGGCTTTTTGAAGCTCGGAGAACGCGAAGTATTTCGGCAAAAGGGAATAGACGACATTCGTATATCCTAGTTTTGCCTGAAGGCGCATCAGAGCAAGACCAATAATATCTTTGTGGTCGAAGGCGAGTCTGGGAAGCTTTTTTATCGGATAAAATTCAGGAGACTGCAGATTATTGGTATGTGTTATTTTTAATTCATTTTCCCGTACAAGCGCGAAATAGGTGATAGATATTGTGTGCCCTCTCGGATCGCGGTGCCTTGAATCGAATGTGTAGAGTTGCTCTAAATAGCCGACTTTTAGCCCCGCTTTAGTTTTGAGCGCTCTTAACGAAGCTTCTCTTGCCGGTTCGTTTTTCAATAGAAAAACGCCAGGAAGCGCCGGAAAACCCTTGAACGGGACATTTGCGCGCTTAATTAAAAGCACTTTCAGGACGTTATCTTGTATTGTAAAAATAACGGTGTCTGCTGTGACATATGGAGATTCGTATGTCGGTTGTTTTTTCATATTGTCCTTGTGGATAGAGCTATTGACTAATTTAATAGGTTTGCTAAGCTTAAACTACCAACCACGGATTCGATCAGAGTCCCGAAAGTCCGAGCATTATTGCCCGGGCTTTCTTTTTGTATTGAGTTATTATAGGCTACTTTCGTGGAGTCCAAGGGGCCACCTCTGGTGAGGAATTCGTGGTTGGTACTCGGATAGAGGGGTTCGATTCCCCTTGGCTCCACGTCAAAGAACCCGCTTCCCGCAAGCTGGTTTTTTGATTTATTGACTTTTATTTCCAACTTTTCCATATTTTCCATGTTTTCCTATTTTTTTAAATATTTTAAAATTATTTTTATTGAGCTTCTGAAACCGCAGGCATATTTATTAGGATTTATGTCCATATCACTCAAAATATTTATAGGATTTGACCAAAAAATAGATTTTACTTCCTCATGATTGATATTTACCGGCTTTGCTTTGCACACAAAAATTTTCATCATGTGGTTGCTTTTTAAATTATCATAAACATCACTTGCAGTAGCAAAGCCAAGTTCAATTAAATCAATATTAGATACACCCAATTCTTCATATAATTCTCGTGCTCATTTTAAATCTTTTAACCATAAATTAACCTCGGCGTCCGACGGCATGCGCCAGTCGCCGCGGGGGGAGAGGGAGACTGAGCCGACCTTGGGGCCATCCGGCATCACGGATCTTTTCCACTGGTTCCTGAAAAATTTCTCAATGAAAACTTTTAGCCATTTTTTAATTTCAGTTCCGGAAAAGTTTTCTGACTTGGAAACCCGGTTTCCAAGCGGAAATCGAGTTTCCCGGAAAGCCAATTTTGCCAAAAATAATATTTTTGCTGGAGACGAACCCCAGCGTACGAAATGATAAAGGAAGAAATCATGGAGCGCGTAGGGACCCACAAGATTTTCCGTCTTTTGGGTTATTTTTCCTCCATTACCTTTTATAAGCTCCGGCGAGATTGGCGTTTCCAAAATATCTTTCAAAACTTTTTTGACGCGCCCGAATTCTTTTTGCTCCGCAACCCAATTGACGAGATATTTTACCAGAGTTTTCGGAATACTCGCGTTAACGTTGTAATGTGAAATATGGTCGCCGTTAAAAGAGCACCATCCGAGAGCAATCTCCGAGAGGTCGCCTGTCCCCAAAACAAGCCCGCCAATCTGATTGGATTTATTCATCAGGATCATTGTGCGGTATCTGGCTTGGGCGTTCTGATAAGTAACGTCTTCGGCGCCGCTGTGCTTCAATTCAACAAGATGAGTTCCGACTCCTTTTGAGATATTGATTTCTTCTAAAGTGATTCCAAGCGCCTCTGCAAGCTTATACGAGTTCGATTTAGTGCGGTTTGACGTTCCGAATCCGGGCATTGTGAATGCGTGGATATTTTTTAACGGCAATTTCAGTAATTCGCATGTCTTTACGGCAACGAGCAATGACAATGTTGAATCCAGGCCGCCCGACAAGCCAAGGATAATTTTATTAATATGCGCGTATTCCATCCTTTTGGCGAGTCCGGCCGTCTGAATGGAGAATATCTCATTGCTTCTTTTATCTAGCTCCGCTTCATTTTGCGGGACGAACGGTCTCGGTTCAATATGTCGATTTAGGGACATCGGACGTCCAAATTTGGGACGTCCGATGTCCAAATTTTTGATATCAATAATTCTGAATTCTTTTTTTTCTGATTCATGTACCGCCTCGCCGAAGCTTGTGGTTTTTAAGCGGTCATGCAAAAGATGCTCGATGTCGATATCCGCGTAAATGATTTCACCGGTGCACTCAAATCTTTTTGATTCTTTTAAAATAGCGCCGTTTTCGGCGATGATCGCGTGTCCTCCGAAAACCAGATCTGTTGTGGATTCATGCACTCCGCAGCTTGAATATATGTAGGCGGAAATTGTCCTGGCAGATTGCTGGGAGACAAGTTCTTTTCTATAATCAGCTTTTCCGACCAATTCATTAGAGGCCGAAAGGTTTGCGATAATATTTGCGCCGTGGATGGCCTGATAAGAGCTCGGAGGCAGGGCGCCCCAAAGATCTTCGCAAATTTCTATACCCAAGACTGCTTCCGGAAAATTAGAAAATCTAAATAAAATGTCCGTGCCGATAGGAACGGTTTCGCCCAAAAGCATGAGCTCTTTTGCTTTATTGTCCCGCGCGGAGGCAAACCAGCGCTCTTCGTAGAATTCTTTATACCCTGGAATATAGGTTTTTGGCACTATTCCCAAAATTTTTCCTTGCGATATAACGACAGCGGTGTTTAGCAGTTTGTCGCCTATTTCGATGGGAGCCCCTATTAAAATCAAGCTTTTAATGTTTTTTGAAGCGGTTTTTAATTTATTTATAGCGAGAAGATTATTCTCCAAAAGGGTTCTTTGGGAAAAAAGATCGGCAGAAGTATAGCCGGTCGTCGAAAGCTCCGGGAAAACAATTATTTTAGCTCCGGCTGCCTCGGCTTTTTTTGCAAATTCTATTATCTTTCCGGCGTTATATTCCGTATCCGCTATTTTGAGCGGAGGGGCTGCGGCCGCAACTTTTATAAATCCTAAGTTTATCATTTTGATACTTGACTTTTTAATAGTGTTTATTATACACTAATACTATCATATGTTAAAACGAGTGTCAATCTATTTTCGTAACGACAGCCCCAAGTCCGTATTGTGGGGCAAAAAGATAAAAAAATGGATAAATTCTCATTATCCCAAAATTGAGATAATCGCGAAAAAACCGCAGGTAGTTATTGTGGCCGGAGGCGACGGCACTATACTTGAAGCCGCGCAGAAATTCAGGAATCCCAACCCGGTTATTTTCGGCTTAAACACCGGGCATGTCGGATTTTTGGCGACGGCTAGAAATGAAAAAGATTTTTTTAAAGCGCTGCATAAATTATTTAAAGGCGAATACCGGGTAGTAAAGAAAATGATGATAAAAGCGGAAGTGCGGCGAAAGGGGAAGAAGATACTGGATACGAACGCCTTAAATGAAATATCGATCCAAAATCCGCTCGGAATGGTTGAGCTCGAAGTTGCGATCGACGGACATCCTTTTCAATACATTCACGGAACCGGGCTGATGGTGGCGACAGCTACCGGATCCACCGCGTACAATCTTTCCGCGCACGGGCCAATCGTCATGCCGGATATCAAGTGCATGATACTTACCGAAATAATGGACCACAATATACCGACGCCATCAATTGTGATCAAGCGCGACAGGGAAGTGGAAATAAAAGTTTTGGGTTTCAGGAAAAGAGGTCTGATAAAAATCGCAAAAACCGGCGTGCCGGCGGACGTTTTGATAACCGCGGATGTCGGAGAAAGCTTAACCTCGGTGGAAATCGGCGACGTGATAAAGATTAAACGCACGCCGGTGCTCATAAAATTCGCAGAGCTTGAACGCGGATACTTCTTCAAATCTCTCCAGGAAAAATTCGGGTTCAGATAGGTGTTGCATAAGCGCGTAATTCATTTAGAATAAAATCAGATAAAAAAAATCCGTGCCGAAGCTCTGCCATTTGCATGTTGCGCTCGGGCTCCATTGGTATCAGCCGTATTCTCAAAAAATAGAAGTTCTTAAAAAAATCGCCGAAGAATCGTACGGGCCGATATTAAATTCGATTGAAAAGAAATGCTTGGGCACGGTCAATTGTGATATCGCCGCGTCGCTAATTTTACAGTTAGCGAAGCACGCGCCGCAAATTCTTGAAAGAATCGTTAAGTTGAAAAATCGCGGAAAGATTTCTTTGGTAAATACCGCCGCGCATCACCCGATCCTGCCGCTCGTCCCTCCGGAATACGCAGAAAGGCAACTGGAACAAAACAAAAAAACTTATTTCGATTACGGTCTGATAGGAGCCAATGAAACATTATCCGGAGTTTTTCCGCCGGAGATGGCTTATGGACCTGTTTTGATTCCGACCTTCTCAAAATTGGGATATTCCTGGACTGTGGCCGATGATCTTCCGTTTAATATCTTTTATAAGAGCCCGACTCCCGCAACTTCGTACATAAGCGTAAACGGCGTGGCTTGCTTGCTGCGTTCAAGGCTATGGTCTTCGGAAATGAGCTTTAACATGCCGGCCGGCAGTGTTTTTATAGACAGGCTTTGCGACGAATTTAAAATGCAATTCACAAAAAATACTTACCAGGCATATATCGTATTATGGACAGATGCCGAAACGTTCGGCGCGCATCACAAGAACGCCGTTGAACATTTTTTATCGCCATTTTTCACGGCCGCCAAAAAACGTGATATGACTCTCGTATCATGCGATTCTCTGCTAAAGCTTTACCCCGCGAAAGAAACGCTCGTTCCCCAGGGAAGCTGGTCCGCGAACGCATCAGATATTTCATTTGCGCCTTATAACCTCTGGAAACATCCTAAAAATGAATGGCAAATGCTTTGGTGGAAACTCGCGGATATCATTTTTAAAATAGACCGCGAACACCCCGAAGCGCGGGAATTAACCGGCAAAGTTGCTTATTCCTGCCAGACCTGGTGGTGGTCGTTATATAAAAATAAAGATCTTTTTTTGTGGGCGGTGCCTGATATAAAAAAAGCCCTGCAATTTGGCGCTTCCGAAGAAAGAAAAACGGGAGACAACATCATCTCCCGCCTCTCCAACTATTAGTCCGCGCATCCGCCAACCGGCGGACGCGGTTTTTTTTATTGTGTTACCAAAGATAATGCGTTAACAAGTCCAAAGCCGAAATATTCGTCCCAACCCGCTAAACCGAGATCAACCGATGAAGTTGAAAGTTTGGCTCTGACTTCGGCAAAATCCCACTTTTCGTTGGCCAATTCGTCATAATTTCCAACAGGAGTATTGAGCAAAAGTGCGATCGCTCCCACTACATGCGGTGTTGCCATTGAGGTTCCCGAAAGAGTCGCGTACCCCGTTCCTTTGTATGTTGAATAGATAGAAACTCCCGGCGCGGAAACATCAACCTCAGGTCCGTGCGAAGACCAGCTTGCGATCTGGTTATTTTTGTCTGTTGCGCCGACTGCGATTACTTCCGGATAAGCTGCCGGATAAATTACCGGCTGTGTCTGGTCGTTTCCGGCCGCCGCAACTATAATTACTCCGGCATTTTTTGCGTTGATTACGGCATCATGAAGCGCTTGAGAATTGCAAGCGCAACCCAAGCTCATATTGACCACGTTCATACCGTTCGATGATGCCCATCCGATGCCTTCTATTACATCAGACATAAAGCCAGAGCCGTTGGCTCCCAAAACTTTAACGGCGTAGAGGTCGGCTTGATGCGCCGCTCCCACGACGCCTTGAGAATTATTTATTCCAGCGATTATTCCCGCAACATGCGAGCCATGACCGTTGTCGTCGTTCCAAGAGCGGTTGATGTTTATCGCATTGTATCCGCCTTTTATATTTGCTTTAAGATCGGAGTGTTTGTTTGAAATTCCGGTGTCAATGACCGCGACTTTGATCGGGTCGGCAGTATTTCCTGAAGGCCAGACAAGTTCCGCGTCAACTTTATCCACTCCCCAAGGAAGGATTTGCGCCGCGACAGTCGGATCTCCTCCGCCGGTACCTGGTTTTGCCTGGATAAACATTACTGCGTCGTCCTCAACGCTCAATATGCCCGCCTCCGTTGCTAAAAGAGAAGCTTCTTTCTTTGAAATATTAATTACTTTTCCACGGACAAAATCTAGATCTTTTACTTTGACTCCGGAATGCTTGGCTATAACCGTTTCCGCGTAAGCTCCGTTAAAATGAGCCTCGTCGAAAACGACTATTTTGCGGCTGTTCGCGCCCTGACCTATTGCTACGCCCGTGACCGCAAGAAGAGTGACCGCGGATAATACTGAAGCTAGCTTGTAAGATGTTTTCATATAAATTTTTAGTTAATAATTAGCTGATAATACTATTTGTTTATTATATCATATATTAATCTATAAGTCAATATAGCTTAAAATAGGCTACTTTTAATGCAATTTATCTTATAATACATTAAAATTATGTGAAGAGCAAGCGATATTTTTGGACCTGGGGAGAATCGGACTCCCGTACCCCGGATGCAAACCGGGTGCACTACCACTATGCTACAGGCCCTTACCATGCCTTATTATGCAAATGCTAGCAAATTTGTTAGTATATTTCCATGCTCGATATTAAATTTATCCGCGAGAACGCGGAATTAATAAAGGAAGCTGCCGGGAAAAAACACTTCAAAACAGATGTTGACCGGTTATTAGCTATTGACGAAAAAAGGCGCGCGCTTATTTCAGAGACAGATGAAATGCGGAGAATTCACAAAGAGGCATCAGAGCAAACCGCTTTGCTTCAAGACAAAGATAGGGAAGATCATATTTTAAAAGTCAAAGGAGACAAGGACAAACTTTCGCACAAAGAATTCGAGTTGCGCGCCGTCGAGTCGGAATTCGACGAGCTGATGCTCTCCGTGCCGAATGTACCGGACCCGTCGGTACCGGAAGGGAATTCCGATGCGGATAATCAGGAAATCCGTACCTGGGGCGATATCAAAGTTGAACACGGGAAAAATTATATGAATCTGATGCAAACGCATGACATGCTCGACACCGAGCGAGGAAGCAAAGTTTCCGGTTTCCGCGGATATTTTTTGAAAAATGACGGAGTGTTGCTCTCAATGGCTCTTTGGAATCTGACAATGGAACACCTCGTAAAAAAAGGTTTTCGGCCGTTCATGGCGCCGACTTTAGTTAGGCGGGAAAATTTAATGGGCACCGGATGGTTTGGCGGACCCAATAATCCCACCGAAGAAGATGTTTATAAAACGCAAGACGATACTTACCTTTCCGGAACGGCGGAGGTCGCAATGATGGGCTATCACAGAGACGAAATATTAAACACAGATGAATTCCCGAAAATGTATGCCGCTTTTTCTCCGTGCTACAGGCGTGAAGCCGGAAGCTACGGCAAAGACACAAAAGGCATTTTCCGCGTTCACGAATTTTTCAAAGTCGAGCAGGTAATTTTGTGCAAAGCCGATCACCGGGAATCGGTTAAATGGCACGAGGAGCTTACAAAAAATTCAGAGGAAATAATGCAGATGCTGGAAATTCCTTACCACGTTGTTCTCAATTGCGGAGGCGACCTTGGATTGGGTCAGGTCAAAAAATACGATATCGAAGGCTGGTTACCAAGCGAAAATAAATACCGCGAAACACATTCTGCTTCCTATTTCCACGATTTCCAGACCCGCCGTTTAAACATTAAATACCGCGAAGGCGATACTCTGAAATTCGCGCATTCATTGAATAACACCGCCATCGCAACACCAAGAATTCTTTCCATGCTTTTGGAAAACCATCAAAACCCGGACGGCTCAATAAATATTCCGATAGCTCTGCAAAAATATTTGGGGAAGGAAAAAATCGGATAAAAAATCCCTCATCACGAGGGATTTTTGAATTCTATCACAAGGCCGGCCAATTTTTTGGAAACCGCGCTTATGTATTTTTTTGTAAAGTCCGGGTTTGCGAATCCTTTTAATTTTATCGGCCCGTCGAGCAGGCGCTCATCGATTTTTTGCTTTGTGATCAGTGTATCAATAAGAAGGATCAGTAATTCTTTCTGATCTTTTGCGAATATGATCTCGTTGCCATTCATCTCCACCCAGAGAAGCATAGTTATCGCAAGCGATGTCAGCTGCAGATAATCCGGTATTGAGTCGAACGCCTCATGATTAAGTGCTTTAAGTATCACTTCGCTGATAAAATGTTTCGGCAAATTCAAGCCAAGGATTGAAAGTGAAAACCATTCGTGTTTTGAGAGCAAAAGTTCTCCCCACGATATGATCTCAATGTGCTTTTGCGTTGAGTTTTTGAATATTTCAACGTTTTTTTCTTCCAAAGCCCGGTAGTGTCCTGCTATTTCCTTAAGCTCCGCCATCGCCGCTTCCGGCGTATCTACAATTCTATATCCACGGTATTTCGCATAATCAACATAATTCACATGTTTTATTTGTTTCTTTCTTGAAACTAACACATAGGGTAAAATGACGCTATGGACCTCACCAGGCATTACAAAAGAAAAAGAAGGGCGGTTTTTTTCAAAAAACTGGGATGGGCGGCCGGTATTTTTATCACAGTAACGCTTGCGGCTTGGGGATCTTTTTGGATATCTTATTTTAGAATAACAAATATCGTGGCGGACGATTATGTCGCGGGCTCGGAACTCGAGCAGGTTATATCGCCATACCTCGCTTCAGTCAACAAATTTTGGCTGCCGCAAAATAATTATTTTTTGTTCGATCCGGAGGAAATCGTAAATATGCTGAAAGCGAAGGAAATCGGCATCGCGACAGCCGATAAAAAATTTCCAAAAACACTTGAAATAAAATTTCCTGAGACCGAACCTTGGCTTATTTATTGCCATACGGATGAAAAATGCTATTACGTTTCTCCCTCGGGCTTCCTCACCGACAGCGCTCCGCGTTTTTCCGAAAATCCGCTTCCGCGCGTTATAACCGAAAGTACTAAAAATAAAATAGGCGAGAGCGTATTGTTTGGCGAAGAGATCTTATTTTTAAAATCAACTCTTGCGGAATTGAAGACCCTGGGAATAACGGTGAAAGATATCACTATAAAAAAAGACGCCAATTTCTCAACAAAAGAAAATTGGTATTTGCTTATTGATAAAAACGCGGACATTAAAAAAACTTTCTCCGATCTTAAATTATTGCTTGACCAAAAAATAAAAGACGACCGCGCCAGGCTCGAATACATCGATATGCGCTTCGAGAATAAGGCGTTTTATAAGTTGCGCTAGCCCCCTGTACAAATTACTATGGGCGTGCTATGTATCCGTAGAGGAGAAACAATAATGAACTTCACTGAAGAATGCCGATTGGCTGCAGAAAAATTTGAAAAATCAGAAGAACTTAAGAGGGAAGAGGCTGAAAAAAAGAAACGGGCAGATTGGCTTGCTAGCAACGAAGGAAAGGCTGTCCATGCCGCTATGGATGAATGGAAAACATTTTGGGAAAGCGAAGAGGGCCTTGCCGCTCAAAGATTGCTTATCAGCATTGGTAAGTTAGTTTTGGCAGAAGGATATGATGAGGACAGAAAACCATGGATAGGAATAGTTGAAAACTCTGGGCTTTCTGATAAGTCATATGGATTAAAGGTTTTGAGATATGTGAACTCTATGTCGTCCCTAAAAGACCAGGCATCTGATTTTGAAACAACGATTCAATGGTTTTTTTCCGAAAAAATACGGCCGGACTTTTTCCTTGCTCATGCTAAAAACGAAATTATCAGACATGCGAGAAAAATCAATCAATCCTAAATATCAAGATCGACATTCCGCCCCGGGCAATCGGGGTTTTTTCTTTGAGCCAGCATCCACTTGGCGGCTGAGCCGCCAAGTGTTAAGATGTTCAAATGAGAAAAATTAAATTTGTGAATGGGGAATTTTACCATGTATGCAACCGGGGCGTAGATAAACGCAGCATTTTCGAAAATCAATATGATGTCCGGAGATTTTACCAAAGCATGGAAGAATTTAATACCATAAATCCAATCGGCAGTTTATACGAAAGTTCATTCTTAGATGATAAAATAATAGCGAAGCGAAAAACCAAACGACTAGTGAATATTGTTGCGTATTGTCTAAATCCCAATCACTATCATTTAGTTTTAGAGCAGCTTCATGAAAACGGTATCAGCCAATTCATGCACCGCTTAAACGGTGGATATACTTGGTACTTTAACAAAAAATACCAAAGAAGCGGTTCATTATTTCAGGGACGATTCAAAGCAAAACATATTGACTCAAACGAATACTTGCTCCATGTAAGCGCTTACGTCAATTTAAACTGGAAAGTCCATAAACTTGGCGGCTCAGCCGCCAAGTTGGTGAAATCGAGTTGGGACGAATACACGACTGATCCCAGCGTTATTCTTTGTAAGAAAAATATTATCTTGGATCAATTTGAGTCTAAAGAAGAATATAAAGCATTTGCTATGAATACCTTGCCCGCGCTTATCCAGAAAAAAGAATACGACAAAGAATTAGCTGATTTATTGCTGGAGTCTTAGTCACTTGGCGGCTGAGCCGCCAAGTTAATCATTAATTCTATAGATGAAAATCGACATTCCGCCTCGGGCAACCGGGGTTTTGTTTTTGAGCCAGGAATATGCGTTTTCGGGCTTTATCGTTATATCACCGACTGGGCGCGCTTGGTTTCCCATCAGGGCGTTTGCCGAAACCGCGAAGTAAGAGCCTGCGGGAGGAGGGCCTTTCGCCGACCACCATGGCTCAAACTTATCTCCAAGATAATATTTGGGGTCTCCGCCTCCAAAGTAATCCAAATAGATCTTATTAATATTTAATTCTTCCAACCGCGTTGCCAATCTTTTTAAATCCTGCCCCCAATCATAATTTGAATCGGTGGCTACCAAATATCCGTAGTCCGGCCCGCCACTCAGAATATTGTAATAAGAAAGAAAGTTGGGAAATGCCAAAATAATATTGAGTACCATGAATAAAATTATTACGGAAAAAATAAAATATTTCGGAGCCGGCCTGATATAATTTTCATAAAAAAACTTTATCCATTCCCAAAATGATTCGGGTTCTTCGAGAGAAAGCCGGCGAAGCCAGATTATTATTTCGCGGGACACCAGAAGATAAGTAAAAGGGAAAACCGGAAGAATATGCCTTACGCCGATATTCAACGGATTAAATATGGAAGAAACCCAGTAAACCGCAATAAAAACCATTCCAGCGAAAAGGGAAAAATTATCGGCAATCCATTCTTTTATGGCCTCCTTCGAGCGTTCGCCGTGCCTTAACCGGAAAACGGATAAAATTAAAGCCGCCAAAAGCAATAGATGGAAAAGCATCTGCTCTTTAAGAAAATATAAGGTTGGGAAATAATACCACCAGCCGTTCGATGATAATTCGCCCATGAAATAAGCCGTATTGCCTCCGGCGGTTCTGCGGGCAACCATGAGGAATCCGAAAAAATATTGGCCGATTGGACGGGTAATTTCATGGCTTACGAGCCAGAGATCAAGCTGTGGAAGCCACTCAACCTTATATCCGCTCAAAATATATTTAACATCCGCGATATTTTGTTCCTGCGGGTAATTCCAGATATGGAATGCGTAAACTGCCCAGATAACAACAAGGGCAATGAGACCTGCTATAAAGAGTTTTCCTAAGGTACTAAATTTTGCAAGACACGGATATTTTTCTGCTGAAAAATTCCTCGTGCTCGCGCCAGTCGCGCTCGCAAGGTCTTGCAAAACTTGTACCTTAGTAAAACTAAAAGCCCACATCCATATTGCGAACAAAATTCCATAAACCGGCAAAAGCAGGACAAGCGAGAATTTGAACATCAAAACGATACCCAATATAATTCCGAGCCAAGCTGTTTTTTTCCAATCCGGACGCTCAAGAAATTTGAGAAAAAATATAATTCCCAAAAAAAATCCGAACGCCGCTCCGAGGTCAGTCGTTACAAATCGTGAATGAGCCAAAACGGCAGGGGAGGAAACAAAAAGAAATAAAGTTAAAAGGCCGACACGTGTCCCATACTGTTTTTCCGCCCATAAAAACAAAAGCCAGCCGAAAAAAACCGCTAAGAGCATTATAGGCAAACGCGACGCAAAAAGTATTTTGTCCGGGTCGTTGCCGAATTCGTATAGCAATGCGTGCCCGGCCATCCATTGCCGGTCGTTTACATTTTCGATATTCCAAAAGTCCGGACGCAGTTCGAAATTCAAATTTTTGAAAAGCAATGGCAGAGCCGCCAAATCTTTTAAAAGAGGGGGGTGCTCGGGGTTTATCCTTGAATCTTGATATTTCAAATAGGTGTACCCTGCGGGAATATGCGCAATCTCATCAAAAGTTGCCGAATCGTTCCCACTAGAACCCGCCATCAATAAAAACATCGCTCCCAGCATCAACCCCGCCAAAATTTTTGAGTGTCTGCCCATATTATTTTTTAAGCATTATAAATCCATTTTTTCCATCTATTATTAAACCGGGGATTTTATTTTTGAGCGCTTCGTAGATCGTGGGTTTTGATTCAACCGGAACGATCTCGCAAACCGATGAGCAGTCAATCTTATCAAATTCGGCGCTTCCCAGATAATAAATGTTTTTCTCGTTCTGTTTGTTCGGGAAATAAGTGTCGGTGATAAAAATAATAGGCTGTAATGAAATCGGAGAACCGGTCAGATTAACTATCTCGACGCTATCGGTAACGATATATTTTTTAATATTTTGCGGTTCGTTATTTAACCAATGGGCTATTTTTGTAATATCTCCCTGAAAGGAATCATAAACCATGGGATTCGGCGCCCAGCGCAGAAAATATTGATTAAAAGCATTTGATGCGGCGGCGATAAAAAATATGAAGAGTAAAATTTTTAACTCCTGCTCAATCCGGTTTAATTGAAACAATTTTCCGGGAAATTGTTCTTTCCATTTTGCGAACCATTTTTGGAATTTCGCAATAACGATCTCTAAGCCAAGCGCCGCAAAGATCATCGCCGGCGGAATAAGTACTATCGCACGGAGCGCGTGCGGTAAGCCCTCGGAAGATATTACGACCGGGAGCATCATTATAAAAAACCAGAAGAGGATAAATCGAAAAGGAAAATTGCTTAGGCTCACATCCTGCGTTTCGCTAGCGCTTAACCCTCTCTGCGGGGGCTCCGACGCGCGTACGCGCTCCGCAAGATGTTCGCCATTACCAGCAATTTTCCTTAGAGATTTCCAAATTCCTAGCAGAAATAAAATTCCGACGGGCCACCATAGCTGTGAAGAGCCGGCATAGTTGTGCCGCCAGTTGAAATCGCCGAAAAAATTAAACATTTGGATAGTTTTGAAAAAATTTTCCGAAAACTGGCCGAGCGGCTCGGATGAGGAGAAAATGGAAATACTAGAAGTTCGGCCGAAAAAATCGGCTGGATTTTGAGCATAATAAATTAAAAGGGGAGAGGCGGCGATGATTGCCATAAAAATAAATAAAACGATAAGGCACGGCGCGCAAACATTATCCTTGAGCTTTTCATCGCGGTAAGATTTGTAAAATATCCACAATGGATAAAGTGCTATCAATGGGACGATGCGGAACGCAATGTAGGTGTGAAAACCGAGGCCGAGGAGAAAGCCTGCAAATAAAAAAGGAACTTCGGGCTTTCGCCAAAGCGGGAAAACACCGGGTGTTTGGGATCCTTTAACACCCGGTGTTGAGGAGCTTTGGCGAATTCCTTTAAATAAAAAATAAAAACTCCAGACCAAAAATAGCGGGGCCATTATCGCACGAAAGCCCATCCGCGAAAAAATAATGTGCCAAAACGATGTCGCGAGGAAAA
>Ga0209542_10008211_pt1 | contig 19583 bp, 26 predicted proteins | sample RifCSPhighO2_01_FD_184028 | JGI IMG/M metagenome (GOLD analysis project Ga0209542, IMG submission 184028) | Soil microbial communities from Rifle, Colorado - Rifle CSP2_plank highO2_0.1 (SPAdes) (version 2) | ecosystem: Environmental > Terrestrial > Deep subsurface > Rock core/Sediment ...
CACAAAGGCGAGTATTACGACGGAAGCTTTGCGCCAATTATTTCTCCGACACTGTTTGAAGCAGTCCAAAAAATGCTTGCGAAAAAATCTCGTCCTCGCGTGCAAAAAGTACCAAACCATTTCCCATTTGCACAATTTGCTCGGTGTGGTGAGTGCGGAAGTATGATTACGGCTCAATATGCCACCAATCGTTTTGGCACTAAATATACTTACTATCGTTGCACCAAAAAGAAAGGTGTTTGTCGTCAGGCGTATCTATCATCTTCCGCACTCATTTCGCAAGCAAAAAACCTGCTTCAATCAGTGTCGCTTCCTCTTTCAGAAATTGAGAACATGGAAAAGCAAATTGACCTGTGGGAGAAAGAGTCAATTTCCGAAAGAGGAAGTGTTGTCCAAAATCTTAAAACCAAACTTTCCGAAACGAAGGAGAAGCTGGACAAGCTCGTTTCGCTTTATCTTGACGGCGACATTGAACGCGAAACTTACTTACAGCGAAAAGACCCTCTCCTTCGTCAGAAAGCAAAGTTTGAGGAAAGTTTTAAGGATTTTAGGCAACAGAGAAAAAATTGGGTCGAACCCTTGCGGAGTTTCGTTTTTTCTTTGAGAGAAGCCGTTATTTTGGAAAAAGGCGAAAACTATTTTGCGTGGAAAGAGTTTTTCCAAAAAATCGGCTCTAACCCCACTCTCAAAGACAAAACGCTTTCATGCAATTGGGGGGAACTTTGGGAATTCACCGCTTCCGCCGTAGGCGGAAAGAGTTTTGAAAAAATTGATAGCGCGATTTTGGCTCCCGCAAAATCGCTCCGCTTTCTTAATTCCGACAATGTTTCGTTTGGTGGTGTTATTTTAACATTTGCGCGAACCTTTTTCGAGCGGAAACTGAATGAATGAACCGTCCCGCCACCGCCTCGCAGAGCCTCGGCGGACACCAAAGAAAAATGTTCCTTGCTTTTCCTGATTTGCGCGCGACCAATTTCTTCTAAAAAGGAAAGGACATTTTTCTTTGGTGTTCTGCCCTCCAAGTATTCGGGCAGTGCGTGGGGCTTCAATACGGACTCGGCAAAACGAAAATCTATTTTTCTGGGGATTTTGATTTTTCGTTTTGCCTCGGCTCTTTTCCCGCCCGCAGGAGGCCTGGGGAGGAATCCTCCGCTTGCTCCATCCGTTTTCTTTTGGCGAAATTCGGGGCGGACAGAATTAACCAAAAACCAAAACCTTATCTGAATTTTCAACCATTTTTAACAAGTCGGACATTGTAGAAATAGGGCAAACATTACTTTCTTCCTTCCCCCGTATTTTAAGACAAGAACCACAGGCGTAAATTTCACCTTTCAGTTTTTTGAACTCCGCTACCTTGATTGAAATATCAAAATCTTTAGTGTCGGAAATAGTATCAAGCTCTGATCCCTCGCTCATCAAAAATATTTCTACTTGATGACTGGCTTTGAGCGAAGTAATTCCGAGGCGGAATGTATTCCACACATGCTCGGGTTTATTTGATTGTAGAATAATGCCGAGTTTCATAAAATTATTTTTGATTTTTATATTATAGCATTTTCAGACTAAATGTGGAACGGACAAAAAATACAAATTTAATTTCGATATTGTGCCTCTTACATTCTACTATTTTTCGTCCACGATCTAAAGGAGACCATCCTCGGCATCCGCCTCGGACATTTCCGCTAGGGTGAGAAGCGAGCATGCGCAGCTTCGCAAGGCCGGAGTCCCGCAAAGGCGGGACGAGGCGGGGTCGCGGAAATTTTCAGCAGAAAATTATCTGTGACACGAGCAACTAGATGTCCTCGCACCCGTCTTACAGACGCTGTACACCTTGTGGACATTTTCTGCGTGCAAGACACTTGAAAACGTCTCACAAGGTCTTGCGAAGCTCCAAGTATTCGCTTCTCACCCCTTCCACGTTTTCATATCCGCGTTTTGTGGTGTCGCTTTTGCTACTAAACTTCTGTATTGCAAGATTACGGCGGCGCTCATCCTTTAGTCATGGACGCCCTAGCGGAAATGTCCGAGGCTCAAATGCAAATGCGCTTGACCCACCCTCCCGTTCGCGCGCACATCCCGCCCGCGAAGGAGAGAAGGGATCGCGGGCGGGACTCCCTTAATTATTATTCCGAATTTTCACAGCCTCCTCAACAGCATTTGAAATATTTCTTGAAATCCAGTCGTATCTTTCTTTACTGTTTACACCTGCCGGATTGTAACACTTTACTATCGAGGATAACTTTTTTCCGCCGTCACCATATGAGATGTAGTCGAATGGGTTGTCTCCCTTTTCAGCAATATATCCCTGGCTATTTTTTATGCCATGAATGTAAATACCTACAACCCCCATTTTATTATTCCATGACTTCACAATTTCATGATTTATCCATTTTCTGTCTGCAGTTTTATTTCCAACAAGAACAACGGTGCATGATCGATATTTCATCTGTTCACTTATCCACTTTTTTATTGCTTCATCACCATTGCTTGATATTGTTTCCCAGTCATTATCGGGCGCAGGTCTATTTCCCTCGATGGCACCTACACTTCGGATTGTTGAAGCGCGCCAACAATCCGGTTTGTAATGAAAACTATAGAAAACTTGTCTCTTTGTTGCCATCGTTTTAATTAAGAAGTGTTTTTAGATTATCCCAACTCCACCGATATAAACGACCTGCATTAGCAACGGGTGCTGGGTTTACAAGATCAGAATACGCAATAATCTGTGCGATAGGTTTGTTATATTGTCTCGCAAATGCCACTTCTTTTAAGACACCACTTGCTCTGTATGTTTCTTTGCCGAGCATAATAAGTACAATATCGCATTGTTTTATTCTTTGTTCCGCCTCGTCCTCCCACCTATGCTGTGGCGCGGCTTCTTTCATTGACCAATCGGCACACCAAAATGGTGAAATGGGCAATTTTGCCTGCCCAGTTATAAAATTCTTTATTCCGCTATCATTATCAAAGTCAAAACTAACGAATACTTTTTTTGCCATATTTTTTAATTTAGATACACAATAAATAATGCTGCACCAATCAGTGGTAAATAGAAAATCAAAAGAGTTATTGAGAACATCGCATAAATCAAAGTGTTTTTCTTAAGTTTTTTGTATTCACTTATGTCCATTGAAAAATCAACCTCCTCCTCTTTTAGTTTTCTCACATAATTATACAAATCTCTGAATAGCCGTTCTTGCGAAAGAAAATATCCATCCAAAATCCAAAAAACTAGCGTAAGGACTATGAGAAAATAAATAACATTACTGGAACCACTGCCTTTTATAAATAAAGCGAGTAGTGCGGAAATTAAAGTGATTGTCCAACCTCTTAAGAAAAACAAGTTACCAGCCATTCTACTGATGATTGCTTGGATAAATTCAAGATGTTTTCGTTTATTTTCCATTTCGTAATTTGTGGATAACCCTTACTTGTTTAGGTTATGTTTAGGTAGTATACTCTATACATGAAAAAGAAGTCAAGCATAGGAATAGGAAAACCATCAAAAAGACAGGCGGAAATACTCCAATTCGCCAGAGAATACCGCCGAGAGAATGGCTACTCACCATCTTTGACTGAAATCGCAAAGTATTTTGATATTTCTATTCCAACAGTCCATGAACATATTTCACTCTTACAAGCTAAAAATCTTCTTACCGCAGAGAAAGGTAAAAAAAGATCAATTCAGGCGCTACGAGACCATAAGTCGCCTGTTATACAAATACCACTCATGGGTCTTATTTCTGCAGGTGGTCCGATTGAAGCAATTAGAGATCCTCAGCCGATAGAAGTTCCGCGCAACATGCTTTCATCTGGTGCAGATTATTACGCTCTAAAAGTAACTGGGCGAAGTATGATAGAAGAAGGTATTTCTGATGGCGACATTGTGATAATTCGTGATCAACAAACCGTTGATGATGGAGAAAAAGCTGTTGCATACATGCCAGACAGAAATGAGGTTACGCTCAAAAAGATTTACAGAGAGAAAGACAGAATTAAACTTGTTCCGGCAAATAAATATATGGAGCCTTTTTACGAAACGAATGTTGAAATACAAGGAAAGGTTGTGGGGGTGTTAAGAAAAGAATTTTAATAAATGATAAAATACAATTATGTATAATGTCAGCACAAAAATACTACAGGGAGATTCGCGAGATGTTTTGAAAACACTACCTGATAATTCGGTTGATTTGGTCGTTACCTCTCCTCCGTATGCCGACAGGAGGAAAAACACATATGGTGGTATCGCGCCAGAGAAATATGTTGAATGGTTTTTGCCAATTAGTGAAGAATTACTGCGAACTCTAAAACCAACAGGAACATTTATTTTGAATATCAAAGAAAAAGCCGACAACGGTGAAAGAAATGCTTATGTGCTTGAACTCATTTTAGCTTTACGGAAACAAGGATGGCTGTGGACTGAAGAGTTTATTTGGCACAAAAAGAATTCTTATCCCGGCAAGTGGCCAAATCGCTTTAGAGATTCTTGGGAGAGACTATTGCAATTTAACAAGACGCGAAATTTCAATATGTATCAAGAGGCGGTAATGGTGCCTGTTGGCGATTGGGCAGCTGGTCGTCTTAAAAATTTGAGCGAGACTGACAAAATACGAGATAATTCTAAAAGTGGCAGCGGCTTCGGAAAGAATATATCCAACTGGATCAATAGGGATATGGTCTATCCTACGAATGTCGTGCGGTTTGCAACTGTCTGCAACAACAAAAATCATAGCGCAACATTTCCCGAAGAATTACCTGAATGGTTTATCAAGCTATTCACCAAAGAAAGCGATACAGTTTTGGATCCATTTCTTGGTTCTGGCACAACATCGCAAGTTGCCCAGAGAATGGGCAGACATTCAATTGGTATTGAGATTATGCCCGAGTATGTTGAGTTAGCCAAAGCAAACACTACTCATAAAGAGACGTCATTATTTACTAAAAGCGAAATTGCTATATGAAAACAATAGATCAAAAACAACTGTATGAGTATGTGGAAAATAATATCTCGCTATTTCATCAACGACGGCTCGATTATGTTCGGAGCAAGGTTGATCTGCCCAAAATTTTGAAACAGAAAAATCCATATTTGTTCAAAGCAAAGAATGTTTTAACTGCGCAAGACTTAATTAAAGGATTTTTCGATGCCTTCCTGTCTTCACAAGAAGAAACGTTGTTCGGAGATTTTATAGAAGGATTGGCGATTTTTGTTTGTGATCGTGTGCACGGCGCAAAGAAATCAAAATTGACTGGCATTGATCTTGAATTTGAAAATGATGGCGCAATGTATATCGTTGAGATTAAGGCTGGTTGGAATTGGGGTAACTCAAGCCAACTCAAGCAATTGCGAGTAAATTTTGCAGATGCAAAAAAGTTATTGCGCGCCAAGGGCGCTAAAAAAGTAATCGCGGTAAATGGTTGTTGTTTTGGTACAGACAATAAACCAGACAAGGGCGATTATTTGAAATTGTGCGGGCAGAGATTCTGGGAGCTTATTTCAAACGATACAAATCTATACAAAGAGATAATCGAGCCGATTGGGTATAAGGCGAAACAAAAGAACGAAGAATTTTTAGAAAATTATGCGCAAATTATCAACAAGCTGACACTAGAGTTTTCCCAGAACTTCTGCACGGACGGGAAAATAAATTGGGAAAAACTGGTCGAATATAACTCTGGTTTTGAAAAAATAACAAAAAAGTAGATTATGAAAACATATCAAGTTGTCCTCTCGAAGTCGTATATCATAACAATCAAAGCTCAATCAGATGAGCAGGCTAAACGCATGTCTGAGTTTTATACAAGCGACATCAAAGACCTTTCAACAAATAAGGATAGATTAGAGCGAGGTTTCTCTATAGAAGAGATTGAAAGTGGTATCAACGAAGCACTGGAAGTAGGGGAAGTCGCAAGCACTCACTATATATGATATCTAAAGAAAAAAGTAAAGTTATTGAGAATGTTCTTAGACAAAAACTTAGAGAAGAGCTAGCAAAATACAAGCCAGACCAAACTTCAACACCATTTCATAATCGTTTGCTAGGCAAAGACCGTTTGTCTCTTTATGAGTTTATTCATTCACTCAACAAAGGTTTTACAACAAGTATTTTTGAGCCGGTAGGTCTTGCTTTAGCACAAAAGAATTTCAAAATGGCTGTCTCACAAGCTACGGCTGGAAATCAAATCAGTACCGCCGCGCAAGCCGAGATACAGAAGATTATTGATGGTCTTATTACAGCGACAAGCACTCCAAATAAAGCAGAGGAAATTGAGAGAATACGAAAAGTTTGTCAAACGGGCGATATGATCAAGGTAAAGCCAACAAAAGTTGATCTAATGTTTGAATCAAAAGACGGTGGATATTTCTTGTTTGATATTAAAACTGCAAAACCAAACGCCGGCGGTTTTAAGGAGTTTAAACGCACATTGCTTGAATGGGTTGCTGTTGTTTTGGCAAATAAACCTGATGCCAAAATAAATACCTTCATAGCAATTCCATATAACCCTTACGAACCAGAACCATATACTCGTTGGACAATGCGAGGAATGTTAGATTTGGAAAATGAGCTTAAAGTAGCAGACGAGTTTTGGGATTTTCTTGGTGGTAAAAATACCTACAAGGATTTACTCGACTGTTTTGAGAGAGTCGGTATTGAGTTGAGAGATGAAATTGATGACTACTTTAAGCGCTTTAACAAGAAATAGTCCGCCCCGAAATTCGCCAAAACAAAACGGATGGAGCAAGCGGAGGATTCCTCCCCAGGTCACGGATATTTTCCTGCTGGAAAATTCCGCTACCCCTCCTCGGCACGTCTGCCTCCGGCCTTGCGAAGCTACGCTTCTCACCCTCCTCCTCCGCTTGCGAAATCCGAAATCAGCCGAGGTTTTGCGGAAACCATCTTCTTACAGAAGCTGTACACCTTTTGGACAGGGTACTGTCTCAAAAGGTCTTGCGCTTGGGTCCCACCCCAAGCTCACCCACAAAAATGCTTCCGCAAAACCGAGTCCATTGTTTAGAGCGTACGAGGTAGTTCCGAGCCACCACGCCGACCCAGTAGGTCATTCTGCTGAATGAGGAGCGTGCGATTAGTCGGCATCAGGATTCTGTTCGTAAAAAGTTCGGACTTTGTTAATGACACACCATTGGCCCACTAAGATTATCGGAACAGTGAGGAGGTGACCGGTTCGAGTCCGCTCGGGGGTGTGTTCAGTATAGGGTTTCGGGGTATTCGCGACAAGATTTTATCTGAAAACTGTGCTTGCGTCTGTGAAAATATTATACTGTATCAATGATAAAAGTACTGGTTGTTGAAGACAACGAAATTATACGCAGGGCAATGGTTGATGAATTGTTGCTTGATAAATTTTCTGTGGCCGAAGCGATGGATGGAGAAGAAGCGTTAGCAAAAATTATTTCTAAAAAACCGGATATAGTTATTCTTGATATCATGTTGCCCAAGATGAATGGTTTGGAAGTATTTAAGAAAATAAGAGGCAATCCTCTGATTGCTGAAACGAAAGTGGTGGTGTTCACGAATATTGACGCTGACGATAAGATGATAGAAGAACTATCATCTTTAAATCCTTGTTTCTATTTGAATAAGGCCAGGTTGCGCCTTGAGGAGTTACCGGAGAAAATAAAAGCGTGTTTTAGTAGTTAAATATAATTAAAAAGTAATGAACAGATTGGTGATTTGACAATAATTAAAAATGCTATACTACGATAGTACTTTGCGATTATTAATAAAAATATGAAAAGAATATGACAGAAAAAGAACAATATTCAGCACTTATCAGTGAGATTATCAAAAAACAAGCGGTTATTCTTGGCCCAGAAATTGCCATCCTCAAGGCCAGAAGCGTGCCGGGTCTTATGGTTGATAATGATGGAAAGGTAACGGGTGTCGGAGATAATCCCAAGGATACATTGCAAAATCTAGTTGATCGGTATGTTGAGCTTTCAGGTCTTATTGTAAAGAATGCTCTTGGTTCAATCTTTGCGAAATACCCCGATTTAAATATTAGTAAATAATTATTAAAAATATGTCAAAGAAATCAATATCAGTTCTCATGTTAGCAGTTATAGCTTTGCCTGTTTTGGCGTTTGCAGCGGATAATTTTGTCAAGGCGGAAATTTTTAGTGAAGAGGTTGAGCGCATAATTGAGGTGGTTAATCTGGTATTGGCTCTTGCCGCGGGAGTTTTCGCCATTAAATTGGCGGCTCTTGCCCAAGGTGGCACGATGGAAAAAACATGGAACACTTTGGCGGTTTGCTCCGTTTTGTTCGTATTATTGGAGGTAGTCGGAACATTAAAGGGATTTGAAGTTGTTAGTATCGGGGGCTTGGGAGAAATTTTTGAATTTCTATTTGTTTTGACATTTGTCTATTGTTTGTACTTCACTAAGAAAGATTTGTTGAATAAGATGATGCGCTGATTAAATCCAAAATCCTATTATATTAACCGATTAGCCAGTCTTCTATATGTGCCTATAATGCGATTATGATGGGATAGGACAATAGTCAGTGTAGTATAATATGACAATGACATTGACTATTTTATTTGTAATCGTAACTTTTGGCTCGGTTGCCGTGAGTGTTTATCTCGTAATAAAAAATTACAGGGCAAAAGGCGTACTTGAAAAAAAGGAGCAAGATGTCAGTCGCAGGATGTATGAGTTGGCTATTCTCAAGGAGCTGGGCGACCGTATCGGCTATTCCCTGGATATTCAACAAATAATTGACATTATCACCAGTTCTCTCCGTCAGTTTATAGAGTATTCGGCTGTTTCTTATATGCTTTTTGAGCCGGACAAAGTTATATTTAAGGTTCATCTGGAAAGGTCTGTTCACCGACGATTTGTAAACGACATACGAGACAGAATGCTTAGTTCATTGGGAGCTCTTCTTGACCGTGAGTTTGATAAGAAAGATGTTAAGGAGGTTTTGTCTGGAGCCATACTTATTGAAGAACTTGATGAGCCCGTGCGTTCCTTTTTTAACATTCCTCTTGTTATTGATGAAAAAGTGGTTGGGGTTTTGACCGTCGCGGATACAAAGAACGGACTGTACAAAGAAGAAGAGATGACTATTTTGTATAAAATTATTCAACAGGCATCAAAAGCGGTGACGAGTCTTCAGGGTGTAGTCAAAACGGAACAGAAGAAACTTAACTCAATGGTTGAAAGTATGGCCGATGGCGTGGTGATGACCGATAATGATTATCGGGTGGTCGTGGCCAATCCAGCGGTGAAATCAATGCTTGGTTTAGAGAAAAAATCGGAGCCAACAGTTTTTGATTTCATTGATAATTTAGGAGGGAAATTTGATATCAGAGGTAAATTGGAAGAGAGCATCAAGCTGGGCAAGATTTTGGATACACCGGAGGCGCTTATCGGTGAGAGATTTTTTCAAATTGTAGTTTCGCCGGTCAGAAGCACTACGACTATGTCTAGCGGAGAAATATTGGGAGGCGTGGTGATATTCCACGATATTACCCATGAAAAAGAACTTGAGGAATTACGCAAAGATTTTACATCTATGATGGTGCATGAGCTGCGTTCACCTCTGGATGGAATAAGTAAAATGGCCGATTTAATAATCAGGAAAAAGTCGGTTATAAAGGCAAAACAGATTACTGACGAGTATTTGCCGATAATTTACAAGAATTCTTCTGATATGTTGCGTTTGGTGAGCAATCTTCTTGATGCCGCGAAGGCGGAATCCGGCAAGTATCAAATTTCAAGAGAGCCCGCTATTGATATCAGAAAAATTGTTGACGAACGATTGAAATTTTACACTCCGTCGGCCAAGGAGGCTCACGTCAAGATTTCCGCTCTGGCGGCGAAAGACGTGCCGAACGCTATTTCTCTTGATCCGAATGCCGTCACTGAAGTTTTCAATAATTTCATTTCCAATTCTTTAAAATTCAGCAGAGATAACGGCGAGATTGCCGTCCAGCTTTTCTTGCATAAAGCTACTGGGGATATCATCAATGAAGCCAAGACTGCGGGTGTAAAATGGTTTGTTAAGGAAGATGACAATGTTTTGCTAAATTTGCCCACTTCCGTCATCGCGGTAGTTACCGATTTCGGGCTTGGGATTAGCCGCGACAATATTCCGCTTTTGTTCAATAAATTCAAGCAGTTTAAAACAGCCGCTTTGGCGGCGAATAAAAAAGGAACCGGCTTGGGATTAGTCATAACAAAGGGTATTATTGAAGCTCATGGCGGAGTGGTGGGAGTGGCCAGTGAAGAGGGAACCGGCAGTACTTTTTATTTTAGCCTGCCGATTGAAATTAAAAGCTAATGTTTAAAAACATGGAAAGTTTTAAAAAAGTTTTGATTATAGAAGACGAAGTGGCTTTTTTAAAAGCTTTGGAGGGAGAGCTTGAGCTTCAAGGGGTCAACGTTATTACAGCTACCGATGGCAAGAGTGGTTTGGATAAGGCTATAAAAGAGCATCCGGATTTAATCTTTCTTGATATTATACTTCCAGTTATGGACGGTATCTCGGTGCTAAAAGAATTGCGCAAAGATCTATGGGGCAACAAGGCGATTGTCGTGCTTTTAACGCAGACTGATGACTTGAACAGGGTTGCTGAAGCGATGGAAAATGGTGTTTCCAAGTATTTTGTCAAGGCTGACCAATCCATACCGGATATTATTGGACAGACAAAAATATATTTATCCGGTCAAGAATTTCCACGTGGGAAGCAGAAGGGGCCTATAGTCTAAGTAGTACGATTACATTTCTAGGCAGCTTCCATAGTAATGACCTACGAACACATATGGAGTAAAGTGGTTTCGCCTGACGAAGAGATACGATATGTATTTTCTATCAGTAGCCGTTATATTTATATCTATCTGACAATCTGGGCGTTTATAGGATTGGCGACAATTTGGTTTTACGGCGTAGGCGCTGTCATTTTTCTCATCGCGCTTTTCTATTATGCGTATTACCTACGGGTTTCTAACGCCTATGCATTTACCACGAAGCGCGTGCTTATCCACCACGGTTGGCTCTCCACAAGCATTACTAGTCTGGATTATTCCAAAGTCACCGCGATACAGGTGCAACAATTATTTTTTGAGCGATTGATGTTTGGGACGGGGACGCTCACTATTGATACCGCAGGGACCGAGGATGACAAGATTATTTTGAGACTGATTCAGAATCCCCATGAAGTTAAGCGGGCGCTTTCAGAAATTATGGACGAGAGTTTAAAAAGACATACTTCAAGCATCGGTTCTAGTCCACCCGTACAGAGTGGATTTTAAGATAACTTCTCTGTTGTGTCGGTAATGTTTCGCGTTGTGCCAGCGCAGTCTTTCTGTATAATGTTTTAGTCTGTCAGCAGGGTGTAGTATAGTGGCACAAGGTACACACTTTGGGGTCATACATTTTTTCGGGATGTAGTATAGTGGCAGTATACACGCTTCGGGAGCGTGAGGCCCGAGTCCGATTCTCGGCATCCCGAAAAAATGTATGACCGGAAGTCTGGGAGACTTCCGTGGAAATTTCAAGAAGAAATTTTGAGGCCTGGGTTCAATTCCCAGTACCCCGATAAAAGTGAGCGGGTAAAGGTGCGTGAGGTTGAGGAGCGAGTACTCGGAGCTCCGAAAGAAAATCGTCTGGGCTCATAGTATAGTGGTAATACACCCCATTCGCATTGGGGAGACGCGAGTCCGATTCTCGCTGAGTCCAAACTATGAAATTCACAAAGAATTTTACAGAATTACGCAAAGACGATGCCGCTATCGCCGGTGGCAAAGGCGCTTCGCTTGGTGAAATGACACAAGCGGGAATTCCAGTACCTCCTGGATTTGTGGTGCTTTCGAGTGCGTTTGAGCAATTTCTGAAAGAAACTGATTTAAATGTAGAAATTGATACTGTTCTCCATTCTGTCAATCATCAGGAAATTCACACCGTTGAGCATGCATCTGAAAAAATTCAAGCACTGATTCTTAAGGCAAAGATGCCGGAGGATATTGGTCAGGAAATTCAGGCGGAATTTAAAAAGCTAGGGGCAGAATTTGTAGCAGTTCGCTCTTCGGCGACGGCTGAAGATTCATCCGCCGCGGCCTGGGCAGGGCAGTTGGATAGTTTTCTCAATACTATTGAGAAAGATTTATTGGAGAAAGTTCAGCACTGTTGGGCATCACTCTTTACACCACGCGCTATTTTTTATCGTTTTGAAAAAGGTTTGCACACACAAAAGATTTCGGTAGCCGTAGTGATACAGAAAATGGTTGAGAGCGAAACGGCAGGCATTGCATTCTCGGTGCATCCAGTCACTGAAGATAGAAATCAACTCATCATAGAAGGGGCACTCGGTTTGGGCGAAGCGGTGGTGTCTGGGCAAATTACTCCGGATTCATATGTCGTAGAAAAGAATCCTTTCCGCATTATAGACAAAAATGTAGTTACGCAAGAGCGAGGATTATTCCGTTTGGGATCCCACAGCAAACAAAAACATCCTTACAAACTGGAGTTTGTAAGGATGTCGGGTGGTGATAAGGCACAATCTGGGAATGAGTGGGCAGACATTCCGCCAGCAGAAGGGGAGAAGCAAGTGCTTTCTGATGAACAGATTCTAGAATTGTCTGAACTCATTCTTAAAATTGAAAAGCATTATGGTTTTCCTTGCGACATAGAGTGGGCCCGCGCAGGTAGAAAATTTTACATTGTCCAATCTAGACCGATTACAACTCTCTCGAAGCTACCTACAACCAGTGAGGCTAAGCAGAAATTAGTTTTTGAGAAATCAATCACGAGAGATTGGGGAATGATCTATGCTGAAATCTGGCATAAAGTTTTTACTGAAGAATTTAAAAAACAACTCGGCTGGGGTTATACCGAAGTAGTTTTCGAAGGGAAAGACAACACCATTAGTGTATATAGAGCACCAGCAGAACATATCGATGGGATGCGCGGTTTTATACTAAGTTGCCTATCTGAAAAGCCGAATTGGTTAAAAGAGCATGCGCGTATCGTAGTAGAGCAAGTGAAAGCAGTATTTGATTTGCTTGAGATACTAAGAGGAAAAGAATATTCAACTTACTCTCCCAAAGAGCTTGCCAATATATTTCAAGAATTTATTATAAGAAATGTCAAACTTGGGCCGGCATTTATTATGATGCTTTGGTTCCCAATTCAGATGGAAGATTACCCTCTTGCTGAAAAATATGGGAATGATGTTCAACTAGCAAAAGACACGCGAGCCCAAATAGAAAAGATAGGTCCTCTTGTGGATGTTTTTGGGAGAGAAATTGCGTCTGAAGTTCTTAGAAGGTCTCAATTACCAGAGAAGCTCACGCGGTTTGTAATGATTGAAGAGATTCTTGAATATCTGAAGGCCCAAAAGAAACTGGACGCTAAAAAGATTGAAGCTCGTTCAAATTATTTTTTGGTAACTCGAAAAGGAATTATTCATAAGGATATTGATGACTACCTAAAAAATTCTGGGTTTGAGCTCAAGAAACAGGATTTGAAAAAAGCTTCAGAAATTAAGGGTAAGGCAGCCTATAAAGGGCATGCGATAGGAGTCGTCAGGATTATCCGCAGCAAAGAAGGCTTCGGGAATTTTAATGAGGGTGAGATTTTGGTAACGACCATGACCACACCTGATTTCTTGCCTGTACTGGAGAAAGCTTCCGCCTTTGTTACTGATGAGGGAGGCGTTACTTCTCATGCAGCTATAATTGCACGCGAAATGGGTAAGCCTTGCATTATCGGTACAAAAATCGCCACGCAAGTGCTTAAAAATGGCGACTTGGTAGAGGTGGACGCGGATAAGGGGGTAGTAAGAATTCTAAACAAATAAAAAAGGCGCTGGAGAGATTCCAGCGCCTTTGCGGACGGGTTTCCGTGAAGGTAGTTGTGTCAATGGTCGTCTTTGGCGATGCCAACATACTTTCCGTCTTCAAAAACTAGACGGAGTCGTCGGGTTTCGGCCAAGGCGATTTTGAACACGTTATCGTCTTGCTTACCTGAGAGGTGAAAAGCAAGGAAGTTGCTGCAGACAGCATGCCCGGCGACGATGACAATATCGCCGTCGTAATCTCCTAGACCCAACATCAGATCCATTTGGTTTAGAACCTCGATGGCAGCGTGGGAACCGAAGTAGTGCATCGCTTCGGCAGCTACTGGATCTTCCAAGTACTTCGGAAGTTCGTAGCCATACTTATCAAAGGCTTGCCACTGTTGATTTCCAAAGCGCTGATTTCTGAACGTCCAGAGCCTGTCCACATTGATGAACGGCTGTCGGACTTCGCCGATAATGATTGCCGCCGTGCAAAGCGCCCGCGGGGCGGGTGAGTGCAGGACCAGTCTGATTTTTTCAAACTCATTCCGGTAGCGGTCTCGTGCCGCAAGTGCTTGGGAGATACCCATTTCACTTAAGGGGCGATACAGGTCGTCCACACCAGGCACTTTGGTTGCGTGTGCATGACGCATTACGTCAATGTACAGTCTCATTCAATCTGTCCTTTCGTTTAGGGAGTTTCAGTTGGTTTGTGCTATTTAGTTTTCAAAGCTGACTACAATTTAGCATAGTATACTCTCTTTGTCAACTTGTTCTGTTACATATAGTTGATTATAATAATACTATAATCAATTAATTTCACACTATGATTCAAAAAGTACTAAAAGTAGGAAGCTCGGCGGCAGTTACGATTCCCAAGAAATCTCTTGAGGAGTTAGATTTTAAGATTGGTGATCGAGTAAGCGTTTCGGCAGATTATCGCAGTAAATCATTTACCGTTCGTAAAGTTGTGAGTCTCAAAAAAGGGAAACGAACTGACAAAATCGCTCAACTAACGATGAACTTTATCAATCGCTATCGGAAAGATTTAGAGGCGTTGGCTGATAAATAACATGGTGCACTATCTGGGGGTTGAGGAAATTCTTCTCATCCATTCGCTTATCATAGACGAAACCGGTGGCAGTCACGGCGTTCGAGATCGGCACGCACTACAATCGCTTGCCGAGTCACCGCGACAATCGGCATTTGGCAACGAATTGTACCCAACCCTGTTCCATAAAGCTGCGGTGTATGTCAGAAATATCATCCACTTCCATCCTTTTGTGGATGGCAATAAACGTTCGGCCATGACCACAGCGTCAATATTTCTTGAAGAAAATGATTTTGTGGTAACAGCCATTGAGGGCGAAATTGAGGAATTTGCACTGCGCGTAGGTGCACAGAAAATGGAGATCAACGAGATTGCTGTTTGGTTAAAAAGGCACAGCAAAAAAGCCGAAACTAAAGAAAAAATATGAACGAACTCAAAAGTTATTTTTTGCCTTTCTCTTCAGCTATCATGCGTCAACTTACGCAATGAAGTCAAAGGGAAACTCTAAAAGGGTAATGGTGTTTGGAGTGTTTGACGGATTGCATCCGGGGCATATTTCTTTTTTGAAGCAGGCACGTGCGCTAGGGGATTATCTTGTGGCAGTGGTGGCGCGAAACGAAGCAGTTCAGATTCTTAAAAAGCGCGCGACTAGGCGCTCGCTCGCAGAACGTATAGAAGCTCTTAAAGTTTCTGGAACGGTGGACCAGGTTTTGATCGGGGATTTAGAAGAGGGAAGTTGGGAGGTATTAGATGGACATCAACCGAATATAATTGCGCTCGGTTACGATCAGCACGAATTAAAAAAAGATTTGGAAGTGGTTCTTCCTTCCAAGTCTTTTTCCTGTAGCATTGTGGTATTAGAAGCTCACGAGCCAAATGTGCACCACAGCTCGCTTTTACATAAGATAAAATGATTATGTAAGAAAAAAGAGGATGTTGATATCCTCTGTAGCAGTCTTGGGGAGCGAGAGTATACTGAATATAGGGTTATTCGCTAGTGAGCGAGGGGCCTGTGAGAGATTAACTCTCACAGATCCGAGCGAACGACGCGAACAAAGGGTCTCGCCCTTTATAAGCTTAAGGTCGTCTCGTTTAAGAATAGGTAAAATCAATTATGAAAAATATACACATGGTTACGTTCATCCTCCTTATCGTTGGAGGTTTGAACTGGTTGCTCGTCGGACTCTTTAATTGGGATATTAGCCAAGTGCTCGGCGGAATGTCATCAGGACTTTCCAAACTGGTCTATATTCTTGTTGGTCTTTCAGCTGTCTATGAAATAGCGACGCACAAGCAGAATTGCAAGAACTGTGGTGACAAAGGAATGTCACAGCATGGTGGCGCAATGTAGTTAGGGTTTCAAAAAACTCCCCGTCTGCCAGTTGTGGTGGGCGGGGAGTTTTTGTTTCTCAATATATCCTCTAGAGGATTAACGGTCGCTACTCGACCAGTACACCTTTCCAATTTTTTGTTCGGCCAATGCCTCCAAAAAATCTGGAGAAGGTTTTCGAATCCTCCACGGAAGTACCCCCGTACTTCCTAGAGTGCATTTCGCTGCTCTCAATGCACTCTGGAGGATTCGATTCTTACAGAATCAGTACACCTTTTCAATTTTTTATTCGCTCACACGCGAGCTCAAAGAAATCTGAAAAGGTCTTTCGGCGCTCCAAGCGTTCGCGCCTCAACCTCCGACCTTCCCAACTTGCCCATGTAAATTTCCTATGTGGTGTCTCTATTGTACCAAGCTCGCACCTATTTCCAAAACAGATGACTTCGCACGCTCCGCGTGCGTGGTGAAGCGAAACTGAAGCGTACGCTTCACGAAAGCCCCACGCGCTGGCGAGTACGCCAGCAACCCCGAAAGAAAGATTTCTTTTGAAAAAGGAAAGGGTGTTTTTTTCGGGGTTCTGCCCAAGAAGTTTCTGGGCAGTGCGTGGGGCTTTTCAAGATTCTTTTCTCGGACAAATTTCGTAAATTGTGTTAAAATAACAAAGCGTTGACTCAATACTGTTATTATGTTAGAAATGAGACGGGTTGCTTCTATAGTTGAAGCAACAACAGTTCTTTGATAAACGCAAAAAAGGGAAAAACATGATCAGATTCTTACTATCCATCGTGCAAAAGTTTCGCCGGTTCTACTGGCGCATTGTGCGTCCTGTGACACGGGGCGTGCGAGCCATTATAGTCAACCGGAACGGCGAAATCCTTTTAGTGGCACACACATACCAAGAAGGATGGTTCCTACCTGGCGGCAAGGTCGGTGGGAAGGAAAATGACGAAAACGCCTTGCGTCGAGAACTCTCCGAAGAACTCGGCATTCAAATCACTGCAACCCCACGACAGTTTGGTGAATACGAAAATATTTACGAATACAAGAAAGATACTATCGTGGTATGCGTTGTAGATTCATTCACTCAAGTATCGAAAAAACATTTCGAGGTGGAGAAACACGGCTTCTTTAAGCCCGAAATGTTGCCGGAAAAGACATCGCCAGGTACTCGTCGTCGCATTGAGGAGTGGCTCGGTAAAAGACAAACCAACAACCAGTGGTAAAGGAGATGAAAAATGAAGGAAGTTTATCTCGGACAAGACGCGAATCGCGCGTACATTAAGGCGTATCTCGAGAACATCCGAAGACTTGATCCGATTGAGATCACGACGATTCCAAACGCGATCTGTTTGAGCGACGATCGCATCGCGGAAGTCGTAAACATAGATCAATTCAGGAGCATCGCGTATGGTTGCCTTGAACGTATGAGGCAACAATACGGAATTGATCTCGAGCCAGTGAGCGAGGAGCGGTATTACACCGCTTGTCCTCATGAAGATACATCGGTTGGCGGTTTCCACGACCCAAGGAGCCTCGGATACCAATACTGGTATCACGCTTCATTCGTGGTAGCGCTAAACAACCGGACAATCTCGCCGACAGTTCGAACGTTGGAGATGGTTCGCAACTTTCTCCACGATTGCCTGCACCACTCAACTTTCCGATCGTATCGGAGAGCCATGAGAGTACCAGCAAGTTCACCCAGCACCGCCAAGCATCGAGTACCGGAGGTATACCGTGAACAATATGGTATCAACTTCCGGAACAAGGATGGAGTGTCATACTCGTCCCCAGAATTGACGGCTCGTTCTCCGGAAGCAATCAATCTCAACTTGCTCATGGATGGCATTGTCGTCCTTGCTGTGAGTGAAGCTCTCAGAGAAATCGTCCGCAAAGCAGACTGCGAAAACGAACTTGAGGAGATGATTCAGCGTGAGATCATGCTCGAGTCATTTGATGTGAACACTCTGCCACGAGCACATCGTTTTGCGATGCAAGTGACAGAACCGAGCAGGAAGTTCGTCGAGTATTGGGGCAAAGGAGAGTTTATGTCTCTTGTGCTCCAGGCAATGATGACCGGCGATCTCACGGCCATCAAACACTTCTTCGAAGAGCGGACCGGTATCGAGAACGCTTGGGAAAAACTCTTCAGGCGACCCGATTTCTTGTTGCCTGAAAATCCTAACGTCTAACAGCTTGCTCTCCCAACCTGCAGTTTGGTTTGGGAGAGCGGGTTCACCTTCACTCAAAACAAAAGGAGACACTAATGAACGAACAAACATTGCTGGACGAAATCTTCGCCCGAATGGAAAGCGAAGGCTTTGCTCTCGGTACGGAGCAGTACGAAATCTGCCGAAAATCTCTCGACTTTCTCGGCTTCTCCTACAAGCGAAGCGAGGAGTTGGAGGCTGGTGCCGTGGTGGACTGTTCCACCCTCACCTCACAATCCCACTGGGAGGGCGCGCTTATCGGCATTCCATTTGTCGCTGACAACCAGCGCCAAGCAGTATCTAGAGGAATTATCGCATCTGTAGATAAAATGATCCCCGGTGATGTGCTGGTGAAGTATCCATCCTTGGATGCAAGCCCGGACAAAACATGGAATCATGTGGGCTTGTATTTCGGGAGAGATAATGGCGGAGAACAGTGGCTCATCGAGTCCACAAGCAAGACGGGTGTGAGGTTGGCAAGGGTAGCAGAGTTTGATGCGCAAGGTGGCATCAAACGCTTCAGTTTGACAACGGAAGTCTTCTCTACCGATGTGGCAAGGGGCGCCCTTGCTCTCGCGTCACTGGTTCCAAAGTTTGGCAGGCTCGGAGTAAGACAGTACCTCAAGTCAGGAGCCGAACGTCCTGTACACAGGGGTGTTGACATCTACATGCAAACTGGAACGCCCGTGCTTGCAACCGGAGACGGAGTGGTGCGTGTTTTCCACGACGAACTCGAAGACGCGGATGGCGTGGAAATTATTAGCGACACATTCACTGTGCGCTATCGTCCGCTTGCTGTCAGCGTCCATGACGGCGCGATGGTTAGGACTGGCGATCTGATTGGATGCTTAGCAGAATCATCGACGAATAGTAATGTGCAGTATTCGCCGACGAGCAACCATCAATCACATCTGCATCTGGAGGTAGAGATAAATAGCGCTAATCGTATTCCAACCGAGGTAAAAATCGGTGGGAAGAGATACGCAAACCATCTCTATCTTTCGAAAATCGGTGTGTTGCCCTTACCTTTTCGTTTGTGAACAATCATAGACCCAGTGCAGAAATGCATTGGGTCCTTTTTATTTTTTACTTTGTCCGAGAAAAGAATCTTGAAAAGCCCCACGCACTGCCCAGAAACTTCTTGGGCAGAACCCCGAAAAAAACACCCTTTCCTTTTTCAAAAGAAATCT
>Ga0209542_10008214_pt1 | contig 19577 bp, 17 predicted proteins | sample RifCSPhighO2_01_FD_184028 | JGI IMG/M metagenome (GOLD analysis project Ga0209542, IMG submission 184028) | Soil microbial communities from Rifle, Colorado - Rifle CSP2_plank highO2_0.1 (SPAdes) (version 2) | ecosystem: Environmental > Terrestrial > Deep subsurface > Rock core/Sediment ...
GCATCCTGGCCGTCTCACGGACCTTGCCGGCATTCTTTCTCAGTGCTCTGACTATTTTCTTCGGATTTATCCTCATACTACCCATTTTAACGGGAGGTGTTCAATATGTCTTGGAAGTGTACGGGTCAGTTGACAAAGTGGCTATAATTTGCTATAATGTAAAGGTTAGACTGGTTCTTTGAAGGGTAGGCTCTATGTCCGCATTTCCGCGGATAGGGAGTAGGCCCGCAATCAAGGAGAGTCGTCATGGCTCGAGCGAAAAGCGAATTCGTATCCTCGTTCAAGATCGCCGGCACCGTGTTCGAAAAGCTGGCCACCGCCGTCATCGACGCGGGCGGCAACGACGAGCACCTCCGCCGACTGGAAAGCGACGAAGGCCTGCGGGCCAAGGTCGCCCAGCTCATCGTCGGTGCGATGGTCGAAACCGGTGCCGCTCTCGGGGAGCAGCTCGAATGGTGGATCCAGCTCTGGCAGGAGCTTGGCTTCACGGTCGAGCGGTCAGTAATCGCACTCCCCCTCGTGCCGCCGAATTTCGGTCCGGCCCGGCTGATCGTGATTCCGCAGGGACTCACGATCCAGCGCGCCTGGGAAGTCGCTCAGTCATTATTCCCTTGCTACAGCTACATCAGCGGGGATCTGGACAAGGCGATTCCGACCAATGACCGCACAGCCACCGACACGGCCTATGCGATCATCGTCCGAGATCGCGAGGAAGCCGACGAGGAATTCAAAAGCCTCTCGGCCAACGATCTGAAAGCGCGTGGCCTCCGCGGCATCACCGTCCTGGAGACGATCACCGACGAGATCGGCTACTACAAGCGGTCTGGCAAGCATCGCGATGTGAAGAATGTTACGCTTTGCTCGGGTTCGCGGTACTCGGATGGCAGTGTGCCGGGGTCGTACTGGTGCGGCGACGGGTTCCGGCTGGGCTGGTGCAGCTCTGACGATCGGAGCGACCTCCTCCGTTCTCGCGAGGCGATTTCCTAGGATCGGTATCCTTGGAACTTCCGTCTGGTACCCTTCAGTCCCTGTTGTGTTAGACGCAACAGGGACTTTTTTGATACAATAGTCTCGGCTAATAAACCGATTCTACGGAATAACGGTTTGCCGATAGGAAATTGCTTGCCTGATTCTGGTGAGGACAGCCTCTTAAAAAAATCCGCTGTGAGCGGTAAACGCAGGCAGTCATGCATATGGCTCCCGGTGATCCGGATGGGGTCAGGCAAAGAACGGGTTCGCGGAACTCGAATGGCAATGTGCCGAAGTCGAACTGGAACGACGACAAGTTCCAGCTGAACTGGTACAACTCTGACAATCGGAACGACAACCTCCGTTCTCGCGAGAAATTTCCACATAACGCCGGCAGTTGCCGGCGTTATGACAGGTAGCGGATCCAGCCGTTTGCCATTTTAGAGATTTCCTGCAATTCAAAGGCAGCGGCCATATATGTTTTAGGAGGAATCAACTTTAATTCGCACATCGAACGAAACAGCCGTTTTAACAGTTCTATATTAATTCGAGCCCTCTTGAGATATGCCATCTTTTCATTCCGAGTTTCCAGGCTGGCCGAGAGAATTAACTCCGCGGTATCCAAGCAAATATTTTCAACTTTCAAAAAGATCCCGAATCGGTCTTTCTTCGGTATTTTCAAACTTAGTCCATGAATGAATTCATAGAACGAGAACATTCGCTGCACGAGCGGCGCGGCGGAATCGTTGGGGGGGGGTTCCCTAGTGGTCATATCTTTCATCGTATCACAGACCCGGAAAATATTTTTCTCGCTTGGCGTGAGTTCCAACAGGGCAAACGCCTGAAAACAGAAGTGCAGGAATTCGAATTCAATCTGGAACAACATTTATTTCAGATACATCAAGAACTTGTATTCAAAAAATATCGCCACTCCGGATATGAATCATTTTATGTCAGCGATCCCAAGCTTCGCCATATTCATAAAGCATGGGTGCGGGATCGCGTCGTGCACCATGCGTTGACCCGTATCATTTCGCCGATTGTCGATCGGCAGTTTATTTATGACTCTTATGCATGCCGAGTAGGAAAGGGAACTCATCGAGCAGTACAACGTCTAGAAGAATTTTTGAGAAAATCGGGCAGTAATAATCGGCGAACCGCCTATGTGTTGAAATGCGATATTCGCAAATTCTTCGATTCAATCCCGCACAACCGGCTGTTAGAAATTATCAAACAATCAGTCGATGATCCAGATACAATATGGCTGATCAACAATATTTTGGAAAGTTTTTCCAAAATACCGCATCAAGGATTGCCGCTCGGAAACCTCACCAGCCAGTTATTCGGGAATGTATATTTGAACCAATTTGACCAATGGATAAAGCATCAGTTGAGAGCTAAGCAGTATATCCGTTATTGCGACGATTTCATCGTCGCACATCATGATCAGGAATACCTGAAAAACCTTGTGCCTCAGATGCATAAATTTCTATATGATATTCTGGGACTAGAAATACACACTAATAAAATCTCTATCCGAACCTATCGGCAGGGTATAGATTTTCTAGGATACATTCTTTTGCCGTACCATCGCGTATTGAGAACCCGTACGAGACGGAGAATGATAAGACGTCTGGCGAACAACTCTAATCCTCAAGCAGTTCAATCGTATCTTGGTATTCTGAGTCACGCGAACTCATTCAGTCTTAGGAGTTCCCTCCACCGCTTTCTTTGATTTATATTTTCGGGCGGGTTTGGGCGGTTTTGCTTTCCAGGCGGCGAGCGCTTCCTGGAGCTCGGCTTCGCTCTCGGGTTTTTTGCCCATGAGGAACGTGCAGTCCGGCCAGCGCGAGCAGGCATAGAATACTTTGCCGCGGCCGCGTGATTTCTTCTCGACGATCTCGCCTTCAATACAATTAGGACATTTGAATCCAGTTTTGTTCAAAATCTTCTTGATACCTTTGCAAGCGGGATAGTCGACGCAGCCTAGGAAATAGCCGAAGCGGCCGCGCTTTACTTCCATCGGCTTGCCGCAGAGAGGACATTGCTCGCCCTTCGTTTTTTCTTCCAACGCTTTTATCTTGGCCGCTTCTTCTGGTAAGGGCAGAGTAACCTTGCTGCCTGGCTCGGGGCAGGCCAGGAATTTACCCATGCGGCCGAATTTAATCAACATCGGCTTGCCGCAGTGAGGACAGGGAGTATCGGAAACCTCGGTCAGGGATTCCACGCTTTCCATTTTTTCCTTCAGATTCTTCGAAAAAGGCTCCCAGAATTCCCGGATGACCGGCACCCAGCCGAGCTTGCCGGCGGCGATGTCATCAAATTCCTCCTCGATGTGTGAAGTGAAGTTAATATCGATCACTTCCGGAAAGTTTTCGACGAGCATATCGTTCACCAGATACCCGATTTCAGTCGGATGGTACTTCTTTTCAATCTTCTCAACATAGCCGCGATCTTGAATCGTGGCTAAAGTCGGGGCGTAGGTTGAGGGACGGCCGACGCCGGCCGCTTCGAGGTTTTTTACCAGAGTGGCGTCGGTAAAACGAGGCGGCGGTTCGGTAAAGTGCTGGTCGCGATGCAATTCGATGAAATTCAAGTCCTCGTTTTTTTCCAGATCAGGCAATTGGCCCTCCGCGTATTCTTCTTCGTCCTTGTCGTCTTCGTCGCGGGTTTCGGTATATGCGCGGATGAAGCCGTCGAATTTAACCACCTGGCCATTGGCCCGAAAGGTATACTTCCCAGCCGAAATATCAACGGCGGTTTGATCCAACACTGCCGGCTGCATCTGGCAGGCGATGGTCCGTTTCCAGATCAAGTCATAAAGCGCTTTCTGACCCGGATCCATTTTGGCCGGCAATGATTCGGGTACGCGTGAAAGGTCGGTCGGGCGCACCGCCTCGTGCGCTTCTTGAGCCCCTTTTGATTTATTCTGATAAAAACGCGGTGCATCGAGGGCATACTGCTTGCCGAATTTTTCAACGATGACATCTTTCGCTTGGGCAAGTGCGCCCTGGGAAATATTCAATGAATCCGTGCGCATGTAGGTGATGGCTCCGGTCTCGTACAGGCGCTGGGCTAGGGTCATCGTCTGCTTGGCCGAGAAACCGAGCTTACGCGAGGCTTCCTGCTGGAGCGTCGAAGTAGTGAATGGCGGAGCAGGCGAGCGATGAACTTCTTTTTTAGTGACCTCGATGACGCGATATTCTGCACCGGCAAGTTCAGCGGTGATTTTGGTAGCCTCGGCTTCCGACTTGATAGCCAGCCGATCAATCGGTTTATCTCCGTCCTTGATCAGCCGGGCTTTAAAATGTTTATCCTCGTCTTTTTTGGAAAGCGTTGCTTCGACGGACCAGTATTCCTGGGGTACGAATTTCTGGATTTCCCGCTCGCGTTCGACGATCAGGCGGACCGCGACCGATTGCACGCGTCCGGCCGAGAGGCCGGACCGGATTTTCTTCCAAAGAAACGGGGAGAGCTTGTAACCGACGAGGCGATCTAAAACCCGCCGAGCCTGCTGGGCATCCACCAGATGCTGGTCGATGTCACGCGGATGTTCGATAGCATGCTCGATGGCCGACTTGGTGATTTCGTGGAAAACCACCCGCCCCACCTTCTTCTCGGTTGATTTTTTATCCAAACCAAGGGCGTGGGCGAGGTGCCAGGCGATTGCTTCGCCTTCCCGGTCAGGATCGGTGGCCAGAACCACAGAATCAGCTTCGACAGCATCCTTCTTTAATTCGGCCACGATTTTTTTGGCCTTGGCCGGAATAAGATATGAAGGCTCGAAGTCATGTTCCACATCAATACCGAGTTTTGATTTCGGTAAATCGCGGATATGGCCGAAAGAAGACTTGATTAGAAAGTTTTTGCCCAGGAATTTCGAGATTGTTCGGGCCTTGGTAGGGCTTTCGACTATGATAAGTTGCATATCTGATTAATAATTAGTGATCAATGATAATTCTCAGTCGGCTTTGCGAAAAATACCGTTGGCCATTTGGCGGACCATGCCTTTGATCTCCATCATCGACAGGGCGACCATGATCTCCGGCGCTTCTTTCTGAGTATGCCTGATAATTTCATCCGTATTGAGCGGTCCGTTCGTTTCCAGTACTGCCAGGATAGAAGCTTCCGTAGGATTCGCGTTCCGTGCCGGCAGCTTCAAGTCTAGCATGGAATAATCTTGGATGATGTCATCGAGCGTGGAAACGAGTTTCGCGCCGCGCTGAATGAGTTGATTGGTGCCGCGCGATTTAGGCGAGAAAATACTGCCCGGCACGGCGAAGACATCCCGATTTTGTTCAACTGCTAATCTCGCGGTAATCAAGGAACCACTTTTATCATCGGCCTCGATGATGAGCACCCCCTTTGATAGTCCGCTGATGATCCGATTTCGCTCTGGGAACATGTTATCCCTGGCTTTCGTATCGGGCTTGTACTCCGAAGTGATTAGCCCGCCGTTTTCCAAGATTTCATGAGCCAACTTTTGATTGGATACCGGGTAGATATGCTTGTCATTAATACCGGACCCCAAGACCGCGATAGTTTTGCCGCTAGTTTCCAATGTCCGCTTGTGGGCGCTTGCATCAATGCCGATGGCTAGACCGCTCACTATTGTAAAGTGCCGGGCTAGTCCGGGAACAAACTGCTGAACTGCTTCTTTGCCATAGCTAGTGATCATCCTGGTGCCGACTACGCCGAAACACTCGGTCTGCAGTAGGCTGATGTCGCCTCGGCAATATAATTGCCGAGGCGGGTTGCCGATCTGTTTGAGCCGTTCTGGATAATTGGCCGATTTGATGTCGATCGTGATTACAGGGTATTCCATATTCGAGCCGGAACGTATACTACTCCAGATGCCTGGAAAAACGCAAATAGATGTGTTAGTTTTCAGTATACCATGTATCTTTCCGTCATCATCCCGACCAAGAACGACGAGAGGCATATTCGTACGACCGTTCAGTCGGTTTTTGATTACTTAACGGGCCGATCGATTGATCACGAAATTATTGTAGTGGTTAATAACAGCACTGATCGGACAGAGGAATTATTGAATGATATAAAATCAGCAATTCCGACTCTGCGCATCATCAGTTATCAGGGCACGGTCGGCAAAGGCTATGCGGTCAAGACCGGCATGCTCCAGGCTTCCGGCCAATACCGCCTCTTTATGGATGCGGACAATGCCACAAAGATAAACGAGCTCGCTAAGATGATGCCATTCTTTCAGCAAAGCTATGATGTAGTGATTGGTTCGATCGCAGTAGAAGGGAAAAAGGTCATGCAAGGCAGCGAACCTTGGTGGCGGATTTTATTCGGCAAGATGGGTAACCTATTTATCCAGATAATGGCTGTGCCCGGGATTCATGATACTCAGCGTGGATTTAAAATATTCTCCGCCAGCGCGGCTGACGATATTTTTCCACAACTACGAATTAACCGCTGGGGATTCGATATTGAAGTGCTGGCCTTGGCCCGCAAGTACGGACACAAAATCAAGGAAGTCGGTGTGGAGTGGAATAACGACATTGAGACTTCCAAAGTGAGTCTGTCCGCGTATGTTCAAGTTCTGCTCGAAACCGTTAAAATAAGGTTAAATCTGCTGACAGGCAAATATAAAAAGAAGCCGGCTTATGCTTAACGAATTCAGACAAGATCCGGTGTCCGGCGATTGGGTGCTGTTCGCGACCCAGCGAGCCAAGCGGCCAGGCGCAAAGGAAAAGGACGCTTTTTATCAGACGGCCGAAGAGTGTCTATTTGAGCCCCATAAGCTTTCAAATCAGGAAAAACCTGTGGCAGCATATTATCAGGGAAAAGCGGTTGATATATCCGACCCCGACGCGCTGGTCGGGGCAGGCTGGACAACGGTAGTTTTGCCAAATAAATTTCCTGCGCTTAAACACGGTATCTGTGTGCCAGCTGTCGCTCGCGGCCCTTTTCTCGTGGCCGAAGGAGCAGGGTTTCACGAATTGGTGATTACTCGGGATCATGAGAAGCATTTCGCCCAATTCACCGAGGCGGAAACAGCCGAGGTCTTGCAGGTGTACCTGGACCGGTTCAAGACGATCGCCGCCGACAACTGCGGCGAATATGTGATGATCTTTCATAATCACGGCCACCTAGCCGGGGCATCGATTTATCACAATCACTCCCAGATCCTTTCGATGCCGATTATTCCGACAGGCATTCTGAAAAATATCCGCGGGGCGCAGGATTATTTCGAAAAAACAGGCAAGCGGGTGCATGAAGTGCTGCTCCAGTGGGAACGCGACGAACAGAAGCGTATTATTTTCGAGAATGAAAAATTCATCGTGCTTTGTCCGTTCGTCAGCCGGACTCCGTATGAGATGCGTATTTTCCCCAAGTCGGCGAGCGCGTATTTCGGAGAGATGTCCGCCGACGATCTGCCGCAATTGGCCCAGGCGCTTAATCAGGCAATCGGCCGCCTCGATCATGCGCTAGGGAATGCTGATTATAATTTTTTCATCCATACCGCGCCGCCCAAACGCGCGGATGCCCCTTCCTATGATTTCTATCATTGGCACATCGAGATTATGCCGCGGTTCTCCATCGATGCGGGGCTTGAATTCGGGACGAACGTATTCGTAAATCCGGTTGATCCGGATGAAGCCGCCGAACAGCTGCGAAACGCGCATGTTTGATTTTCTGTCTTCATGGATTGTGTGGGTAGTCGGTCTGTTGGGCACCTTGGGATACTCGGGGGTTTTTCTCTTGTCTTTTTTGGATCGCTTGACGGTGTTTTTCACGCCGGCAGAAATTATTCTGCCGGCGTTCGGTATTCTGGTCAGCCAGGGGGTATTTGGACTCTGGCCGGTGATGGCTTGGGTAACGATCGGCGGGTTGTTGGGGAATCTAGGGCTCTATGTAATTTTTCGCCAGGGCGGCCGACCGTTTCTTGAGTCTCATGGCCGATATTTTTTAATTTCAAAACACGAGCTGGGTCACCTTGATCGTTGGTCTTCTCGTTATGGTAGTCGAATTCTAATCTTTGGCTATCTTTTGCCAACTACCCTTCGAAGTCTGGTGCCCGTTGTGGCGGGCGTAGCTCGAATGGACATCCGAAAATTCCTAATCCATACGCTCATCTGGTCTTTTCCGTGGAATTTCATCTATGTCATTCTGGGTATTAAGGCCGGTGATCATTTCGAAACAGTCATTCGGTATTTAGAAAAGCTTAATTATGTTCTGGCTGCTGCAATTCTGATTTTGGTGGTATGGTATTGGTATCGCCATCGAAAAGGGAAACATCTCACACACGAATAATGAAAAAGTATATTGTAGCTAACTGGAAGATGCATCCTGATTCTTGGGCTGAAGCCGAGGGGATTTTGGATGCGGTTAGCCAATACCTGGAATCGGTGCCGGAGAAAGATAATTCTTTAGTCGTATGCCCTCCATTCGTATTTCTGGAAGAAGTCGGCAAGTTGTTGAATACAACTTCGCTGGGCGGCCGCGTGGAATTGGGCGCTCAAGACATCGCTCTGACTGAGTCAACAGCGCTCACCGGCGAGATTTCCGGCGCCATGCTGCAGAAGCTTGGCGTGCGCCATGTCATCGTTGGTCATTCTGAACGGCGCTGGAAATTAGGGGAGAGCGATATTGTTGTAAATCAAAAGATTGAAACTGCCCTAGAGCATGAACTGACACCGATTGTATGTGTAGGTGAAAAGGACCGCGATGATCATTATAAAGAATTTCTCGCCAGCCAACTCGATGCCACCTTCGGTGGATTGTCAGCCGACCAAGTCAGTAAATGCTTGATTGCTTATGAACCGGTCTGGGCAATCTCAACCAACCCCAACACTAGACCCGATAATCCCGAATCAACCCTTGAATCGGTACGAATTATCAAAGATTTCATAATTGGAAAATGGAAATTGGAAAATGGAAACTCACTGAAGGTGTTGTATGGCGGTTCAGTTACCTCAAAAAACGCAAATGATTTCCTCTCCTTAGACGAGCTTGCCGGCGTTCTGGTCGGCGGCGCTAGCGTCGACAAAGAACAATTCATCGAAATTCTCAAACAAATATGAAAACGGTTAGAGATCTCACGGATTTAAAAGGGAAAAAGGTGTTGTTGCGGGTTGATTTTGACGTGCCCGTGGATGACAAAGGGGAAATCCAAGAATCATTTCGGATCAAAAAACAAAAAGAGACGCTTGATCATTTAATTAATCAGGGTGCCCACGTAGTGATAGTTTCTCATATTTCGGATGAGTCGGTTGGTAAGTCGTTCGCGAGTCTTATTCCGCAACTGCATGTCTTGCTCGGCCATGAGATTAATTTTATTAAAACAGTCTCGGAGGTTGGTTCGTATCTGGAAAGATACCTGCCTGCCGGCAGGCAGGCGCAGCCGGCATTGCTAGACAATCTCCGACAGAATGAAGGTGAAGAAAAAAACGATCCCGAATTTGCAAAACAACTAGGGGAAGGATTCGATTATTATGTCAACAACGCGTTTGCAGTCTGCCATCGGGAAAACGCTTCGGTATCGGTGATCGCAAAGATATTGCCCGCGTACGCAGGCTTCGTGATCGAGGAGGAAGTTAATCGGCTTTCGGATGCGATCAATGTGTCGAAGGAAGGCAAGATAATCATCATTGGCGGTGCGAAGGCCAGCACCAAAGTACCGGTTATTCGGCATTTCCTCGATAAAAGCGAATATATTTTGACCGGCGGCGTTGTGGCAAACGATATTCTCAAAGAAAAAGGGCAGGACATGGGCAGTTCGGTCGTGGATGAAAATTCAAAAGAACTTCTTGTCGGCTTGGATCTGCAAGATCCGCGCTTGTTTACGCCGACTGATTTCATCGTCTTTGATAATAAAATTCTTGATATCGGCGATGGCACGATGCATTCATATATGGACATCATCTCTCAAGCCAAAATGATAGTCTGGAACGGCCCGATGGGGTTATTTGAGAATCAGGCGTTTGCTAAAGGAACAGACGAAATCGCCAAAGCGATCGCGGCCTCATCCGCAGTTAAGATTATGGGCGGCGGCGACACGATCGCGGCCGTGAATCGACTGGGACTGCTGGATCAATTCGATTTTGTTTCCACCGGCGGCGGTGCCATGCTCGCGTTTCTAAGCGGCAAAAAGCTGCCGGGATTAGTCGCACTCGAATATGAATAAAGAGATCATCGTGTTTTATCACGGACTTTGTCGTGATGGCTTTACCGCCGCCTGGGCGGCCTGGAAAAAATTCGGTGATGAAGCCCGGTATATTCCAGTCATCTGGTCTAACTTAAAAGAAGAAAAGCAGCTTATTTCCGTCAACGGGAAAGAAGTATATTTTTTGGATTATTGTCCTACTCGAGAAAATCTGGAACCAATCATCCAGGAAGCCAAGTCCGTGGTAGTCATTGATCACCATGTTAGTCGCGAGGAAGTGGTAAAAAGTTTACCCGGATCAGTCTATGATAAAAACCACTGTGGTGCTGTGCTTGCCTGGCAGTATTTTCATCCAGACAAACCTGTGCCCCAACTCTGCTTATATGTTGAAGACAGTGATCTTTGGAACTTGAAAATCCAAAACTCGGATTCAGTATTGAATTATATTGATTTCAAATATTCGCGAAATTTTACGGATTGGAATAGGCTGGCAGAGACTATGGAAAAAGAACAAGAAAGAAATATTTTTGCAGATCAAGGCAAGATTTTAGTTGAATATCGAAGAAGTGTAGTTGATTTAATTATTACTCAACAAGGTCAAATAGTTGATTTTGAAGGCTACGAAGTGATTGCAGTAAATGCACCCCGATACTTTAGAAGCGAGATTGGAAATCAATCTGCTATTCTCAAGCCCCCGTTTGGAATCGTATGGAGCTATACTCCGGAAGAGATTTCCATTTCTTTGCGAGGAATATCAGACCTGGATCTTACTAAATTATCCGGTAAATACGGCGGCGGCGGACATGTACGGGCCGCTAACTTCCGCTTGCCCCTTGGGAGTCCTTTGCCCTGGAAGGTTATCAGTCCTTACGATGCGAACTATCATGAAAAATAAATATATCATCTATACTGACGGAGGTGCAAGAGGTAATCCGGGACCGGCGGCAATCGGCGTTGTCATCGATGGTCCTAAAATTGGCAAAAAACTCTATCAAGAATACATCGGCGAGACGACGAACAACGAAGCCGAGTATCGAGCTCTTATCTTCGCGCTTAAAAAATTAAAGTCTCTGGCCGGTTCGGCAGAACTGGCCGGCGCCGTGATCGAGTGCTACGCGGATAGCGAGCTCATGGTGAAGCAGCTGAACGGAGGATACAAAATTAAAGAGCCGGGGATCCAAGGATTTTTTATCGAAATATGGAATCTTAAGATTGATTTGGGTGCTACGATTTCATTTCATCACGTTGATCGGGCCAAAAACGCCGAAGCTGACGTATTAGTCAACCAGGCCCTCGATCGGGAGGCTAGTAAGTTGAGTTTGTAAAAGAGGGCGTTGTGTGGTACAATACTGGAGGTACATCAGACAATCGCTCGCCTATGGCGAGAGGAAAGTCCGGACACTAGTCGCCTATGGCGAAAGAACGGTAGCGGGTAATTCCCGTCCGCAGCAATGCGAGAGGTGCGAGCAGCGACGGCTTTGGTTCGAAAGGACCGGCAAGCTAAACCCAAGCCATTGACTTGATCAACGGCTACAGCTTAACTCCGATCGGGGATACAAGATCGGAAGTGAAACGGCTAAATCCTTACTGGAGTGCAAGGTCAAACTGCCCCGCCATTGGCGGCGCAAGACAAGTAGACCGCTTGACCTCGGCAGCAATGCCGGGGCTAGATAAATGATTGTCATCCGCCTCCGTCAGCTGACGGAGGCGGAAACAGAACCCGGCTTACGATGTACCGCCAACGCCGCCCGCAAGGGCGGCGTTGGTTTAATAATAAATTCATTGAATAAAATAACTATTTATGGTATAGTTTTTCAAACGTGGACCTCTTGCTTCGATGAAAAAAGCTGATTTATTTTTCAATGTCATTCGTGTGCCGGTTGATTTTGCAATGCTGTTTTTGACCGGCTTGGCGACCTATCTCTTTCGTACCAAAATTCTATCCGCCTTTCGGCCGGTGCAATTCGAATTTAATCTTCCGCTATTCTACTACCTGTGGCTGGTATCGATCGTAGGTTTAGTGTTCATCGGGCTTTATGCCATCTCGGGCTTGTATTCGATGAAAGTGCGCATAGGTAAAGCGGAGGAATTTTTTAAGATTCTAATTGCGTCGTCGGCGGGCGTGATGCTGGTCATCATGTATATTTTCGTGCGCCAGGAGTTGTTTAATTCCCGATTTTTGATTCTCGGCGCGTGGCTCTTGGCTATTTTGTTCGTATGCATCGGCCGTTTGTTAGTTCGTTATTTCCAGCATGTCGCGGTGGGCCGGTATCACTTTGGCGTTCAGCGTGTGCTCTTGATCGGCGAAGACGCGCTGGCTGACAGTCTCAAAGCGGACATAGCCCGTATGCCTGCCTCCGGCTATCGCATTGTTGATCATTGGCAGCGTACTCATGTCGAGCGGCTCTCGGAGATGAAATATGTGATCGACGAAGTTCTTCTGGTAAGTCCGAATTATTCGGGCAATCATGTTAATGAATTGATCGAATTCTGCCATGAGCATCACATTGTTTTTAAATTCGTGCCGAATCTCTATGAATCGCTGACGCGACATATGGATGTGGATCAGTTTTCCCATGTGCCGGTCATTGAGCTCAAACGAACACCTCTGGATGGGTGGGGCAAGGTATTCAAGCGGACGATCGATATCGTGGGCGCCTCCTTCGGGCTAGTAGTCTTCTCGCCTCTATTCCTGGCCGTGGCGGTTGCCATAAAACTTGATACTCCCGGTCCGGTATTTGCTCGCTTGAAGAGGGTGAGTAGAAACAAGCAATTTATCCTTTATAAATTCCGAGGGATGATTGCCTATGATCCTGACGGCGGCGCAGAATCCTTGAAAGCTTCCCTGCGGGAACTTAACGAACGAAAAGACGGTCCGCTTTTTAAAATAAAGAATGATCCGCGAGTCACCAGGGTTGGCCGAGTAATCCGGAAATACCGGATCGATGAATTGGCCCAGCTGATTAATATTTTCAAAGGCGATATGTCCTTGGTCGGCCCGCGGCCGCATCAACCGGACGAAATCGCCCAATATGAAAAGCATCACAAGAAAGTACTGGCCATCAAAGCCGGGGCGACGGGTCTGGCTCAAGTTTCCGGCAGCTCCGACCTGCCGTTTGACGACGAGGTGAAGATGGACAGCTATTACATCGAGCATTGGTCCATGGGTATGGATCTGAAAATCATCTTCAAGACTATGTTCAAGATGCTCCACGACCGTTCCGCGGCTTAGTTTACAAATTCCGATTTTCCAGATACAAGGTACATATGCGGATAGCATTCGTACACGAGTATCTCAATCAATTCGGCGGCGCGGAGCGGATGCTGGCCAGCCTTTCGGAATTGTACCCCGACGCGCCGATTTATACCTTGCTGTATGATGAGGCGGCGACCAAAGGCCTGTTCCGTGACCGCACCGTTCGCACCTCGTTTCTCCAAAGTGTGCCTTTTGCAAAGACGCGCCACCAGTGGTACCCGCTCCTGATGCCGCTGGCCATGGAGCAGTTCGATTTTTCTCAATTCGATGTGGTACTCTCGATCTCCGCTTCTTTCGCGAAGGGCATAATTACCGGGCCCGGCACCAAGCACATTTGCTATTGTCTCACGCCGCCCAGATTTCTCTGGGACAACAGCCAGCAATTTGTCGAGGAATTCGGGTTCCCGCGCGTGATCAAGAAAGCGATGCTCCCATTTTTGTCGTACGTTCGGGTATGGGATCATCACGCTGCGCGGCGAGTGGATGAATGGTGGTCGATTTCTGATTTTGTGAGTTCGCGCATTGAGAAATACTATCGCCAGCCGTCCCGCCGTTTCCACCCGCCGGTGGAAACGGAGAAATTCCGTATCGGCGAGCCCAAAGATTATTTCCTCATGGTCGGACGGCTGGTATCCTACAAAAAATTCGATATTGCCATCCGAGCGTTCAATCGGCTGGGCCTGACTTTGATCATCGCGGGAACCGGGCCGGAACGTTCGGCATTGCAGGAATTAGCCGGCCCAACCGTTCAATTATTGGGCCAGGTAAGCGACGAACGTCTAATAGAACTATACGCCGGGGCGCGAGCCCTGATATTCCCGCAGGAGGAAGATTTCGGCATCGTGCCCCTGGAGGCAATGGCTTCGGGCCGCCCGGTTATTGCATACGCGGCCGGGGGTGCATTGGAAACCGTCGTGGCTGGGAAGACGGGCATATTCTTTTCCGAACAGATTCCTGAATCACTGGAAACGGCCGTGCGCGAATTTGATCAGGCAACGTTTGATCCCGCCGCATGCCGCGCCCAAGCTGAACAATTCGACGTGTCTATATTCAAAAAAAACATCCAACAAGCATTAGAAATTTATCCATGACCATCGGTATTGATATTAGAATCTTAGGCAGTGCTCGGCGCAGCGGCATCGTTGAATATGCCGAACAATTGATCAGCCGCATGATCGCCGCCGCGCCCGAGCACCGATTTAAGCTTTTCTATGCCTCCGCGCGCCGGACAGTCCCGCGAAGCAGTTGGATGAAAGCTCCCAACGTCGATCTGTATGCGTTTCCGATTCCGAATAATCTTCTGTTTGCACTCAATCGCATAATTGACTGGCCCAAGATCGATCATTTGATCGGCGGAGTAGACGTTTTCTTTTCCCCGCATCTATTCATTGTTTCGCTCTCGGAGCAGTGCCGGCGCGTAACCACCTTCCATGATTTGTCCTATCTCCGATTCCCGGAATTCTTTACGGCCCGCAAACGCCTTTGGCACACTCTCGAGATGAACCCGGCACGCCAAATGCGATTATCCCAGCGCATCATTGCTGTTTCTGATTCAACGAAATCCGACCTGGTCCGCTATTACAATATTGACCCGGCGAATGTGGTAGTGATCCATTCAGGCATGGGCCTGGTACCGCCTTCGCCGGAACGGCTGGCTGAGTTCAAAGCTAATCATCAACTGCCAGATCGATTCATCCTTTCGCTCAACACTTTGGAACCTCGGAAAAATATTTCGGGGGTCATCCGCGCCTTCTCTCATTTACGCGAGACACCCGGTTTTGAAGATTTACGCCTGATCATCGGCGGCGATCGAGGCTGGCTGCATGAGGAAATTTTCCAGGAAATCGAACGGTCGCCGGCCCAGCGGTACATCCGCTATGCCGGATATATACCCGATGCCGAAAGGGGATATTACTATTCCGCCGCTTCCGCTTTCGTATACCCCTCATTCTTCGAAGGATTCGGGTTTCCTGTTCTCGAGGCGATGGCCTGCGGCACGCCGGTCGTGACGGCTCACAATTCTTCGCTGCCGGAAGTGGCCGGCGATGCCGCGCTGCTCGTCGATCCATATAACGTTTCGGACATCGCGGCCGGTTTAAAAATGATTCTCACCGACAGCTCTCTTTGTGAACGATTGACGAAAAAAGGATTTGCCCGAGTGAAGGAATTTTCCTGGAATCGCACGGTAGAACAAACACTCGCCATTCTCACTCGATAGTCCACAGCAGTAAAAGAAGATTAAGCGGTATAATGAATATATGCCCCTCAAGGCGACAAAGAAGGTTGGGGCTGTGTTCGATATTAAGCCGGTAGATGATACCGGCCGGGTTGCCGTTCGGATAATCGACGCCGTCGATGCAGTCGTGGACCTAAAGCCTAAGCCAAGTGTGAGGGATGAATTCGAATCACTGTTTAATCACGAGATCGATCTCAAGGCCGAGCTGGCAAAATTCGGAGGACAGACAGAGTCTCCCAATTCATCCAAGCCGCGCTATCGGGTAATTCAAAAAAAGCCGGTTGCGCCCGACTCTGCCATTATCTTTGAACCGATTGTTGCTGAAATTCATCATTCGGCTAGAACCTCATATGGTGAACCAGCTACCGAGGCGGAGATTGAATATACTCCTATCGCGGAAGAGTCTGCCATTGACCATTCTTTGGTTGCTTCGTTTTATACTCATAACTCCGCGGAGGTTGAACCTCCAATAAAATTTGGAGGTTCAACCTCCAAATGGATTGTCGTTGCCGTTCTCATTATTGCCGGACTGCTGTGGTACGTCGGGAGCGTTAAAAACGAAATTATTCGAGACAGCGGCTCGGCCGTCGAAAATCTCCAGGATGCCGAAGCTGATTTAAAAGCCATGAATTTTGAAGGCGCTTCGGATGATTTCATGGCTGCCTACGCGAATTTCTCCAGGGCGGGCGATAATCTAAATGTGATGGGTGCGACCCTTTCTAGTATGATCGCGGAGCTACCTGGGGCGAGTTCGATTAAATCTGCTAAAAAATTGATCGATGTCGGCCGGCTTTTGGCCGATGCTGGTGCGGCAATGACCACCGCAATGGACGCAGTTGCGAGAACGGGCGTGTTATTAAACCCGACATCTGGCGATGCGCCCATCGGCGATATCATGAACGCTTTCAAGCAAGCGCTGAATATTTCCAAACGAAACGTCTCCCAAGCAGTTGCCCTTATAGCTGACGTCGATCCCGAGGATCTCCCGGCTGACAAACGCGGACAGGTAATTGATCTTAAATCAAAATTGCCGCTGTTTGAGGAAACGATCAATCAAAGCGCGGATTATGCAAAATTCTTTGAAGACTTCATTGGGTCAGGCGAAAAAAGTTATTTGATCCTGTTTGAGAACGCGAGTGAGTTACGGCCGACTGGTGGATTTCCGGGCACATATGCGGTTGTTTCTTTCAAAAATGGCAAACTTGCCGATTTTTTCGTGGACGACGTCTATAATCTAGACGGGCAGGTCAAGGAACAGATCATCCCGCCGCGCGAACTCCAGCACATCACTCCGACCTGGGGAATGCGCGACGCCAATTGGTCCGTTGATTTCCCAGCCTCGGCCAGAAAGATAAGAGAATTTTATAAACGAGCATCTGGGGATGAGGTTGACGGTGTAATTGCCATTAACCCGAAGCTTGTTGCCGAGATTTTGAAAATTGTCGGTCCGATCCGTATGCCGGCATATGATCTTACTCTTACTGCCGATAATCTTTTAGTCACTATTCAAGATGAAGTCGAGTACGGTGCCAACCGGACCCAGCCAAAACAAATCGTAAAAGATTTCGGGCCGCTCCTGCTCGAAAAGATATATTCGGCTAACTCCGATAACTGGCTGGCTATTTTCAATCAGATCATCGCCGCCATGGCTGAACGGAAGATCATCATGCATTTCAGCGATCTGGAACTGCAGCGCTTTGTGATCGCTGAAGGTTTTGGAGGCCAAGTGAATCAGACTCTTGGTGATTATTTGATGGTCACGCTGTCCAATATCAAGGGTTCCAAGACTGACGCAGTGACTGACACGGCTTTGGCAGTGGATACCCAGTTTACTGGTGATGATGCAGTCCATACAATTACTATCGCGCGTCAGCACACGGGCGGAAAACTAAAATACGGGTTCTATAACAAGCAGAACCCTGCCTATGTACGGGTCTTGGTACCTGAGAACGCTGTATTTCAATCCATCAGCGGCAACGATCAGCCTAGCTACAAGCCTCTCGTTGATTATCGCCATAGCAGTTTTAAGACTGACCCCGATCTGGTTGACTTTGAAAAGAACGTTCATGTAGACAATTCTCGGGGTGTGACTACCTATCGAGAAGCAGGTAAGGCTGAATTTGGCTTTTGGCTGATCACTGATCCGGGCATATCTAAAACAGTCACATTGAAATACCGAGTGCCAAATGTGCTTAACCAGAAGTCCTATGAGTTATATGTCCAAAAACAGCCGGGCTTGGAAATAAAGGATTTCGATTTCTCGATGGCCAAACCGGAAGGCCTCACGCCTACCGAATCACATCCTCTGCTTGAGCGCACTAACTCGAATTACTCTTGGTCCGACACATTCTCCAAGGACCTCCAATTCAAAATTAAATTCAGATAATGTATAATTAAACTACCTGGGCCCGGTCAGGTGACAAGACCAGACTTGACACCTGGGTCTTGGGGGTTCGATTCCCCTCTGGTCCAGGAAAAAAGAAATCAACAGCCTCATTTGACTTTCATATAGATTTTGATATACCATAGGTAGTGTCAAGTCTGGTCTCTTGAGCCACCTGGCTAGACTCATAAGAGTCAGTCAAATCCCGCCCAAAAAGCGGGATTTGACTTTTCGTCCAAAAAGGAGTATAATTAGGGGATACGATGGAGCTCTGAAATAGGGGCTTCCGACGGGCAGTTCCGCTCGTTGAAAATAAGGAGACGGCCATGCCAAAGCATATGGTCGTGAGTCCAGATCTGAAGCTGGACTGGGACAAGTATTCGAACATCATGCGTGAGATCAACGGCCAGCTCGGTCGCGGGGGTCTCACCCTGGATCACCTCCAGGCAGTTGTCGAACATCGCAATCCGTTCGAGGCAACCGAGGAGCGCTGCACCCACCCCGGCCTGATCGCGCCCGACGCGTCGCTCGACTGGGCGAACTTCTACCGCGAGGTGTTCGGCGAGGAGCACGACTTCTCCACGCTGAAGATCCCCGTGCATGAAGGCTTCAGCCGGACGATCATTGTCGCGAAGGGCATGACCCCCGAGCGTCTGTTCCAGAAGTGCCTGGAGAGGTTCAGGACCTGGAAGTGGACCGACCAGAGCCTGGACGAGATCGTCATCTCGGATAGGACGTCCAAGGATGGTGCCTATGCCGTCTGTTTTCGAAACGTGGTCGAGGCCGATGCGAACCTCAAGCTCATGTCGGCCAACGACCTGAAGGCAGCGAACATCCCCGGCATCACCCTGGAGGAAAGGCTCCTCATGGAGCTCAAGTACTTCAAGGAAACCAGGAAGCACCTGGACATCAAGAACGTGACCCTATGCTCGGGCTCGCGCTTCTCGGACGGCGTTGTTCCGGGCGTGGGCTGGAGCAGCTACGGCGCCGAGATGCACGTCGACGGGTTCCATCCCGACTACCGGTACGACGATCTGCACGCTCGGGAGGCAGTTTCGTAACACTTCTCTCTTTTCTCTTGTACCCTTTCCGGGGCCGACTTGTTCGGCCCCGTTTCTTTTTCTACAATATCTATGGCTACAAAACCGGTCCCATGCGGATAGCGGTTTGCCGAAGTAAACGAAACTGCTTGCCCGATCCTGGTGAGGTCAAGCCTCTTGAATAATTCCGGCACGGCCGGCTAACGCAGGAAATTGTGCAAACGATTTCCGGTGATGTGGATGGGAACGGGCAACGAGCGCTACTCGGACGGCAATGTTCCAAGCGTGAACTGGAACAGCAACAACGCCGAGATGAACGTCAACAGGTACAATCCCGACAACCGGAACGACAATCTGCACGCTCGGGAGAAGTCTCGACCAAGGCCGCCGCTCTACTGAGCGGCGGCAAGGTATTTGATCCACCCGTTCGTCATCTTGGATATCTCCTGGAGATCAGACTCTAATTCAAAGTAGGCATTGAGAGGAATAATATTTAGTTCATGGATCATTCTGATGAATCGTTTCAACACTTCCGCGCTCACGCGCGCAGATTCTAAAAA
>Ga0209542_10008215_pt1 | contig 19577 bp, 14 predicted proteins | sample RifCSPhighO2_01_FD_184028 | JGI IMG/M metagenome (GOLD analysis project Ga0209542, IMG submission 184028) | Soil microbial communities from Rifle, Colorado - Rifle CSP2_plank highO2_0.1 (SPAdes) (version 2) | ecosystem: Environmental > Terrestrial > Deep subsurface > Rock core/Sediment ...
TTCAAACTGCCAAAACCGATTTAACAACACTAGTAAAACGATTAGTGTGTAAACCACAGTGATAGAAATAATCACTATTCTGGATTTGGCGTAGAATAAAATTGATTTTTTTATGATTTCAAAGTAGTGATTCATAAACTTTCATAGTCTGAGCAGCGACTTTTTCCCAGGTGAAGGGTGAGGCATGTTCGATGAACTTTTGGGAAAGTACTTGTTTTTGTCTTGGGTTTAAGCTCATAACTTTTGTGATTTTCCGTGCTATGTTTGAAGGATTATCAGGTTCACAGAATACTGCATGAGACCCTGCAATTTCGGGAAGTGAGGAGTTTTCGGAGCAAACTACAGGTGTGCCGCAGACCATACTCTCCAGAATTGGTAAACCGAAGCCTTCGTAAAATGATGGCAAGACTGTCACTTGCGTTAAATTGTAAATTGCGACAAGATCTGATTCTGAAACATAGCCAGTTTTGACAATTTGATTTTCAATTTTAAGTTCACTAATCAAATTGTTGATCGATTTTGTTTCTGGAAGGGACTTATCGGTTAATGCCTCACCAACCATGACCAAATTAACGTCTGCTCTTTTTACGGCTCTTAAAAGGTTGGGGATATTTTTGCTCCAGTTTACGTCGCCAACATAAAGAACAAACTTTTTCGGTAGTTTGTATTTTTTCGCAACTACTGACAGCACTGAATAATCACTGATAGGATGAAATTTATCACTAGATGCTAGATAGATAACATAAACTTTATTTTTTGGCACTGAGAGCTTGTCGATGATGTCTTTTTTTGAAGTTTGGGAATCACAAATGATTGCATCAACATTTCTGAGTGCTAATTTTTGAAGGAGTAAATTGATATTGCCCCTGATGCCACTTGGAAAATATTGTGGAAAGATAAGTGGAATTACATCATGAATAGTCACTACCCTACTTGTCTTTTTGCTAATTGGCAATGAATGGAAGAAAAGGTCGAAGTATGGATAGTGAACAAGGTCCACTGGTGGGGGAGAGCTAGGATTTTCAAAAAACTCAAAATCAATATTTGCTGAGCCTTTTCTGAACTGCTCAACTAAATGTTTTGTGTATGAACCAATTCCCCTCACCTTGTGACCCGTTTTTAGGGGACTAATGTCTATTGCAACTTTCACTTAGAATGATCATATCAAAGGAGGAGGTTTATTATCTACCAAAACCCACCTTACGTGGTTTAAGTAGGAGTCAAACTCGTTGAGGTGGGCAAGATTTTGAAGCCTAAATTACTTTTTCTTCTTTCTTTTTTTGGCCATACAGCGTTGCCTCCTTTCTATATCTATATAAAATTGTTAGCAAGTTTCAGCTAATAATACAAGTAGGTAAATCAAGGCTGGAAAGGAAATTTTAAAAAAAATTATGCTATTTGGTAGACCAATATTTTACGTATGCGTAAAAGTGATGAGCTGAGGAGAAAAGTGCCCAGATGAAACCTCGGAAGCCGTCAACATAGCCTCTGTGGCGAATATAGATATCAAGAAAAGTAGTTAAAGGTTTTACAATCATATAATATAAAATTTGCAATAGTCCCCTACCAGGATTTTCCAGCGTTAACTTGCTTGCAGTCTGATCTGTGTATCTGATTAATCTTTTGAGATATCTTGCAAAATTTGGGTCGGCAAAGTGCAAAATGTCATTTTTCAAATACCCCACTTCCCCATCGATTTTAATTTGCTCATGGACTGAAACCTCTGGTAAGATGCCTTTGCCGCGCCTGAACAGTCTGATTACGCTATCTGGGTATGCCCCTCCTTTTTTTAAAAAACCGCCCAAAAACCAATTTCTACGGTTAATCCAGAAACCATTTTCTTTTGGGTTACTTTTGACTAATTCTTTTATTTCCGCAGCAAGTTCATTGCTGATTCTCTCATCAGCGTCTATAAGTAAAACCCAATTACAGGCGCAATTTTTAATCGCCAAATTTTTATTGATGTGAAACATTGGCTTATTAGTGGTCTTAATAACCTTGGCACCAAGTTTTTTGGCTAGCTCGACAGTTCTGTCGGCTGACGACCCATCGACAATAACAATTTCACTGGCCACTTTTTTTAAAGACTGGCAACAATCAACAATATTTTCTTCCTCGTTAAAAGTTGCAAGTGCGGCAGAAATTTTGGGTAGAGGCATACTTAATTATAGAATTTTGGATGTTAGAAATGCTAAGAATGCCTGGGCAACTACCTTATGACCCTCTTTATTCCAATGGCCATCAAAGTCAAAGTACAACTTCTGATGACTATTTTCTCGAAAGCTTTCTTGCAAATTTAAAGTCTGAACGTTTAATTCTTCCCCGATTTTTATTAGATCCTCCAATGGTTTTGTTGAGTATGTCTTTCCTCTAATAAAACCTCTAGTTAATCTTCCTTTAGACCATTGTTCGCCATCTGCCTGCATACCGTGTGGATAAGTAAAAAATATGAGCTTGAAATTTTTTTCGTGAGAATAATCGGCAAAATCAGAAAGAGATTTTCTGGGCAGTCTCCAAAGACTTTCATAAACATCTTTGGGTAAATCATTTCTTGCTATTGCAAAAAGATCTGTCTCGATATCCCCTTCAATTAATGGCGGGGAACCCTCTGTAAGATATGGCTTATTTAATGTATCTTTAATGTAATTTGTTAACATAACATAGAGTTTAAAGTATCTCATAAGTATTTTTAGTCGTGTTACTAGAGACAAATTTTCATTTTGTTGCCATTCTGTTTCTTTTTTGAATTCTTGTATATTCTTTTGTTTTGCATTAATCTCACCTAATGCTGCTATGTAATCGTCTGGAGAATCAGGTTTTTCTTGTTTTTTGACATCTTTGAGGTCTCTCTCTCTAATAAAATTGTAGTACCCAATTTCATCTTTAAAATCTGTCATATCAAGCCCCACAACAACAATATCAGGTTGAATAGAATCAAAATTCCATTTTAAAAATTCGAGCTCCAAAATTGGAGAATATGAAGAAATACCCGCGTTGATAACATTGATATTTTTCAATTTATTTCTTAACTCGTCTTCAATTAACTCCGTAAAACGATTTTCCACATTTACACCAAATCCTTCAACAAAACTATCACCTAAGAAGAGAATTCTTATTTCATCATCATTTTTGGCCGATACCTCCCCAGCTCTTAAACCAATACTGTTTATTTTGTAGGTAATATCCCATTCGCGAGTTTTAAATCGGCAAGTGGAATTGGGAACAAGCGAGTGGTCCAGAATTGGATCGCGCTGGCGACAAGCTGTAGGTTCTATTCTTTTATCTTGAAGCAGTCTTAGAGTTATTTCGGAAAGTGCAAATGCTAAAAAAAGGCTCGCAATTGCCAAAATAATTTTCTTTCTAAGTACAGATGTTACTCTTAAACCAATTTTCATTAGAAGGTTTTGTAGAGTGAATACTTTTGAGTTGATAATGATTCGTTTAAATTTAAATCGTTTATCAATCCCTTTAATGTGTCCTCTTCAAGATTCTTTCTTAAGAATAAGTGACCTATTTTATAATTTTTCAAAAATTCAAGTCTTTGTTCTCTATTGTAACTTTGTATGAAATTTTCAGATTCAGTTATTCGAGCTTTTGATCTTTCCGATGCAAAAAACGTACCCAGGTTACTATAGTAAACCCTTCTTTCTCCCAGCCCTAGTATGAACCAGGAAAACTCATCCGATGGATATATAAAGATAACACTATCTTTTTTTGTATTTTCTTTCAAATAATTCAATAGCTTTAAATCCTCACCTGTGATGATTGTCTTATCAGATCTGAGATTCATTTGGATGGTTTTCACTGTTGTCGGAATCGCAAGAAGAATAACTACGCTTACAAATAGGACGAGTAATTTCTTATTCAATGAAAATCTTTCTGCAAGTTTTTCTACAGCTAAAGCCGTCAATATTGCGCTAATTATTAGTGCGTAATGCCCGAATTGGAAAATATCATAAGGTGAACCGGTTTGATTAAAAAGCAGAGGGATTGCCAGTGAAATGACAATTACGCTTAAGAAAAAAATGCTGCTGGCTGACTGTTTGAAATGTTTTCTTAAAAAAACAAGCAATATATAGAAAAAACCGATGCTTCTTATTCCTAAATTTCCAAATATAAAAACTAAAACCTCTTGGGTATAAATTTGTATTTGTCTTGCGATATTATCGGTTGACTGATAATGCTGCAGTTTTAGAGTCCAATCAACTATATTTAACCTATCCGGACTTTCAACCATTTGCGCAAGACTCCAACCGGGAATAAAATACAAACCACTTTTGGAATCTGAGATCATTACAGAGTAAATAAAAAAGGCAATAATAACGGAAATAAAAAAGGGAAATAACAGGCTGAACCTTTTTTTGATCAAAACCTGGTAAGCAGTCAGAATACTAAAAGCCGCAAGACCGACGGCTGCTGCATAAACCTTAAAAAGGAAAGATGACGCAAGTATAATTCCTGCCAATATTAACTTTTTTGATTTCCTATATGCATCTTCATCAATCAGAAATTTAGCTCCGACTAAGAAAAACGAGTAAGCGATATAATTATGAGGATTGAAAATAAAATCGAAAGGCTGGTTAAGCATAAAGGTTCCAAGAGACCATGGAGCGTTAATTTTAAGTATGGGTAATAAATAAGCAGCGTTATTGCCCAATGTAACTAAAACGACAGCAAGAATTTTAACCCATTCTTTTTTCGTTAAAGAACTTGCAAGAGAGTAGATAGATAAAGAAAAAAAGATAGAGATAAATATTGGGAAAATTCTGAAGTATAAATCCAAAGTGTTAATTGCGGGAAATGTCTCTAAAATAGAGGCGATCAATAAATCAGCGAAAAAGTGGTAATTGGCAAGTGGCTCACCAGCAACCGAGGGGTTTTGGAACGGAAAATGGCTGCGAATTTCGGCAATTAGTGCTAGGTGATGCATCGGATCATGAACTCCTTGAGTATCCCCTGTAAACTCTAAATTCCCATCTCTAAATAAGCCGGAGCGCAAGTGAACTGTTGCCTGAAGAATAGCTATAAGAAGTATTAATACGAAAAGTAACGTGTACCTTCTTGCATAAATGAGCAGATTATGTAATTTCACTTTTCTGTTTATATAAAAATAAGTGAAATTAAATATAAGAAGAATTAGAAATATTGCTTGATAGCTAAAACCAACCTTTATGAAAAGTAATGCTGTCAAACTGTAAAATAAAATGCCCAAAATTAAAGACGGTGCTAAATTATCGATCTTTGAGAAATTAATTTTTAACAAATTGAGGATAAATGTCCCGGGAAAATAAAAACTTACAACTACGAAAAATGAAAATAATGCAATTTCCCCAAGAAACAACATAGATCAGAAATTCTTGTTTATATATTCAGCAATTATGCTAGCTACTACCTCGTTACCAATTTTAGTAAAATGACCGTCCTTTTCAAAATACAGTTTCTCATTGTTGTTTTGGCGAAGTGAACCGGTGAGATCAAAATATTGAATTCCTCGTGCTTGAAATATTTGTTTTAATTTCTTCTGAGGATAGAGATTATCGGTTTTTTCAAGATAGAGATTTTCAAGCAGGTGGCTTTGATACTTTTTATAAGAATCTGAATAAATTTGAAAATCAGCAGGGATTAAAAGCACAAAAAAGTCGCTTCCAGCATCACTTGACTTTTGCTTAGCATTCCAGGCAAGCAAGCCGATTTCTTCAAAAAGGCGGTTTTGATCTCGGGAGCAAACATTTCTAAAAAAACAATTGTAATCGGCAACATTTGTCTCAAGTCGAACATCAAAGCCCATTTGCCACAACTTATACTTTACGGGGTTTACAACTCTTGCAATGCCCTTCTTGAAATATTTGGTTAAAAAGATCCCTGCTTGAGATTCTCTCATAATTTTAAATCGATATTCAAAAGGTTCATTTCTGTTTCTAAAATAACCTTTTTCTGAAACGATTCTTTTGGCAGATTGAACCGACAAAGGCAAACCCGATTCATCAACTTTGATCCATTCTGTCTCCTGAAGATCGGAAATGTCATTAAAAACAAAAATACCAAAAATCACGATGTCAGGTTTTAGCTCTAACCCGTCATTTATTAAATGCACATAATAACTATCTGGTCCGAAACCACTTGCAAAACCGGCGTTAATAACCTCAAAGTTAGTTAAAAGTTCACCAAGTTTATATGGGAAAGTTTCATTATCATTTACGCCAAACCCGTAGACAAATGAATCTCCTTCGATTAAAATTCGTGGCTTCTCTTTCTTGTCAATCTCAGCACCCCGAAAACCTTTTGAATTAATAGTTGCTGTGGCTTGATAGTCCTCAGTACTGAAAACACATTGGCCTTGCCTTAAAGCAAATATGTTATAAGTTGAAGATTTAAAACAGTTTAAAGATTCAGCTTCAAGTTGCGAAAAAGTTCTTTGTGAAGCAACTCTTCCGATAATTATCTCAAGAAGCACAAAACCAGCAATGATCGCTGTGAGAAAAAGCAGAAACTTAAAAGGAAGTTTTTTTATAATTTTAGGATATTTCACAAGCTAAATCGGCTTCACTTTTCTGTAGCCTATTTCAATAGTTTTTTGGCCGTTTGGAAGATAAATTGTCTCAACTTTTTCAAACGAATCATCGAGGTTACCGGCAACGTAAAGCTCGTCAGGATTTTGAGGAGCTTCTGTTTTGAAATAATATTTGTCAAAATGAAGATTAGACCCACTTCGTTGATAAGTTTTTGGGTCATATTTTGTAGCAAATAACCAAAAGATGTAAGCTTGCTCAATATCTGCGCTGATATTGATTTTTTCATACTGACTTTTTAATCTTTCGGTTTTTTTGGCAGCATCAAGATAACCATACTGCCAGAAGCTGGCAAAATCGCGCGGATAATGAATGTGGTAGTTGTGAAGGTATACAAAAAGGGAAAAGGTAAAAATTAAAAAGGAAAAGGTTGCAAAGTTTTTTTTGAAACTTAAGTAGTTATAGATTTGAGTAAAGCCGGCTGCCGAAAAAATAGTAAACGGGATAATCATTGTCAGACTTCTGAGCGCATGAGGACTGGCGTTGGAAGGCGCAGCTGCTACCGGTGATAGGACAAGCCAGGCAATTAGAAAGGCCGACGTTTTTGATCTTTCTTTAATTAAGATATATAAGCCAATCAAAACTAGAGGTAATTGCCAAAGATAAAGCATACCCATGTTTTCAATATGATGGCGGAAATTATCATCGCCTTTTACAAACAAAAAATTAGGGTCAAAATTGGCAAGATAATTTTTAAAATATCTGATTCCGATTATTACCCTTCGGTTATGAATAAGGTTGGCAAGCGGAAACTTAACTGTTTCATCCTCATTTATAAAGTCAACAGATTTTTGCACATCTTCCGTATATGAGGTTAAAGTTATTGATTCAAACCTTTGAGATACAGCTTCATTGGGCATTAAAAATACAATAGGCACTGCCAATAAAATTAAAACTGTCACAAAAACCGCCAGATATTTTTTAGAAATTGTAAAAATTTCTTTTCGATAAATTAGAATTGTTGCCAAAAACATTAAGGGGATAAAAATCCGTTGTGAATGATAAGTGTACGCTGATGAACCAAATAAAATGGCTGATAAAATCAATAAGGAAGTGTTTTTGTTGGATAACAATATCGCATATATAAATGAAGTGAAAGCTGCAACTGCAAAAAATAAGCCTACATTTGCTTCAAAACCTGCACGGGAGACTTGAAGATGCCAGGGGGAAACAGCCAGAAGCAGCGCTGCAAGATGCGTTACAGTAAATGGTGACTTGTTAATAGTAAATGGTAAAACAGATTTTTCGAATAACTTTTTTGTCAGGAAATAGACTAATAAAACTGTCAGTGTACCAAAAAGAGCAGAAGGGAAGCGAACGGCAAATGGGGTTAGGTCAAAAACGGCAACCGATGGCACATTAAGATACATATAAAGAAGTGGTTTGTAGTCATCAAAAGAGCGGTTGGTTAAGGGCAAAAAGTTTCCATACTCATCTCGACTGGTCTTTAGAATCGAATAAGCATTATAGGCATTGGAAACTTCATCCCAGTTCAAACTTGGTGGATTTTGGCCAAGATGGTAAAACCTAAGAATAAAGGCCAAGGTTAAAACTGCTAATAAAATTTTTCTGTTCATAGTAGATTCTGCTGTTTACGCTTTTCTTCCTCTAGACGAATTAATTCATCCAGTTGGCGTTGAGAAAGAGGAATATCAATAAAAGTTAGCATTGTAACACCGTCAGGTGTCTTTGCTTCCGCCAATATTCTAGCCCAGTTGGGGATTTTGCAATTTTGCCCGTTTATGTAAAGAGTGCCAAGTTTAACTTTTTCGACTGGAGGCAAAATACAGTCTTGGTGGACAAAGGAGTATTTCCCTAAATCCCAAGTTTGGCTAAGATTCCTGTTGCTGAGATATTCTTTGCCATCCTCGTACTGACCTCGGTAATCATCTGAGAAGAACATGAGATAATAATGAGGTTCGGTTTTGCCTTTTGTCATCACAACATCTTGGTAATCTTTGGAAAATCTCTCGATCATCAACGAGCCGTCTTTCCACTCACTATTCCGATACCATATTTTATTGATAGGTTGATGGATAAGCAGTTGATGCATAAAGCTTGCAAAATAGTAAAAATAAATTACTGCAATAAATCCGATTAGAATATTTTTAGACCTTGTCTTTTTAAGAAAACCGTAAATTTGTCCCTTATAGCCAATTAATCCGTTTATTCCTAATGCAATAATAATCTGTAAAGATGGCAACATGAATATGGCTCGCTGCATGTTTGGTGTATCTTCAGTGGTAAGCGCGGCTGGTACCGGCCCTATTAGCAACCAAAAGACCATAAACGCCCCCCCCCAAGAGATTTTGCGTACCACTATAAACAATCCAAAAATCAGAAGTAAAACTTCTACTGGATAGATTAATGTTGTATTGGGAATTCTATACCTAACCGGTAGTTGTTCCTTACCCAATAGGAACTGGCCAGAAAAATATTGTGAATAACTCCTTGTAATAGCTGAAAAGTAACTATTAGGTTTGTTATGAAAAAACCTTGTTAATAATACTCTTGACGAATCTCTGGTACCATCTTCTCTGATTGCTTCTTCAAGAAGGAGCTGAGTGCCTTTTTCGGCAAAGACAGATACTTGATTAAACCGGCCTTGGATTTTTTGCGGTGAAGTTAACCAGTAAAACAAGTTTGGGAATATTACAAAGGATATTAAACAGATTAGTCCAGCAGTTTTTATAGAAAGTGATTTTTTAAAAAAAAATAGAAAGATTAATACTATAAATGAAAGATGAAGAAAATTCAGTAAAATTGCAGCAGAATAGGAAAACCAACTAAAAAGATAAAAAATGTACGCCGGCAAGAATAACATTTTTGTTTCTTTCTTAAAGGCAAGTAACGCAAAAATATCGGCAACTAATAAGAAAAATAAAGCAACTATAACCTCGTTACTAGAGCGAGATAAATTAACTAACCATGGGGACACGGAAACTAAGAATGCTGCAAGAAGGGATACTTGTTTACTGTTAGTTATAATATTTGTAATAAGAAAAGTTGCGACAACAATTCCTACACCAAAAATTGCAGTAGCTGATCTAACTGCGAATTCACTAAGGCCTAAAATCTTTATAAAAGGGGTAGTAATATAAAAAATTGCTACATGGCGAAAATCATCACCAATTTTGATAAAATCTGGCAAGAAATTACCAAATTCATCGTGCAAATTTTGAGATAAAAAATATGAATTGACACCTACCGTGGCTTCATCGAAAAAAAATCCTGCAGGAATATTAGAGAGTTTATAAAAGCGCAGAATAAAGGCTATGAATAAAATCACCAGCAATATTTTTTTGTTCATTGGGTAAAGTTGGTTATTGATTTCAATTTTTCCAATTCTTCATCATGCTCTTTTTGAGCTACTTTAAGAGCATTACCATCGTAAACTTCAAATATTCTATCGCCTCTGAAATCATTGATTGTGTAAATGGGTTTGACATTAAGTTCGATTTCATGCTCACCTACCGCTACTAAAGATTTGTCTGGTAATAATTCGGTTGGTGGAAGAGTTGGTACAAATTTTATTTTGCCGATTTCCTCAACTATTACCCAGCCGTTTTCATCCCGATGTCTAACAATCGTATTCTGAAAAGTTGCCGGATCGAATTTGGTAAAGAAAAGATAGTGAATGTATTGCTTGGCGTCATCGGATTTTCTGGAGACAGTGATTCGTTGATAATTTTGTTTCTGACTTTCTAAATATTGAAATAGTTGTTTGTAACCATATCTTTGATATCGAGCGGAAACCTGAGGAATCTGAAAAAAAGTATCAAATGCTAGTCTCGTCATCGAGGAAAGCGCGATAATTACAAGTGCCAAAAGTAACACCCTTCTAAATCTTTCGCTTCGGATATATGAGAAAACCCAAACTAATCCTAAAGCGGCAATAATCTGAGGTATCGGCATTAAAATGTTTAATCTTCCAGGATTACCGACAGCAGTAAACGAAGGACCAAGTGGAACTATTAATAACCAGCAGATTAAAAGGTATGACGCCGGCTGTTTCCTTTTCAAAAGAAAGATCAAGCCGGCTAGAAATAAAGACAGCTCAAAAGTATAAAAAAATCCTCTTTGAGGAAAAGATTGATATCCGGTTTCTGTACCTTTTATGTAATAGGTTTCGGGTGAAAGATTTGAAATGTAATTGTTGAAATATTTGATTAGAAAAAAATTGTATTTGTTGTAAACTAGTTGGCATCCAATACCAAGACTCGATTCGCATCTCCCTCGTCTTTCATTAACCTCATCGATAATTCCTTGTTTTTGAACGCCTAATATAAAGCTTTCCTGAAAAAACCTTGATTGACCTCTAAAAGTTAGGATAGACGGGACTAAAGGTAAAAGGAGAATCAAGGCAAAAATTATGTTTTTGGCAAAGAAGATTTTGTATCTTGAAAGCTGAGTTTTGGAAAGATAAATCAAAACGCCCACAAGGAAGGGAGTAAAAATCCAAGCTGAACGGTAGATGTAGAAACTCGCAGCAAATCCCAAAATGGAAATTGTTTGATATTTTTTCTCACTTAAGCCTCTGAGAAAAAAATACGTTGATATTGTAAGAAAAAAAATCAAAATGTCAGATTCAAAAGCATTTCTGGAAGCCGCTATATGCCAAGGAGAAATGGCCAAAAGCAGTGCCGCGAGAGGCGCTACTGTAAATTGTAAATTGTAAATTGTAAATTGTAAAAACGATTTTTCAAAAAGTTTTTTGGTTAGTAAATACGTCGAAAATACGGCAAGTACGCCAAATATCGCTGATGGCAGTCTAGTTGCAAATTCGCTGACACCAAAAACTAATTGTGACAAAACTACCGAATACAAATATCCAACAAGCTTCCAGTCACCAAAGCTTTCAAAAACCGGGAAAGGCAAGAATCTTCCCCATTCATCTCTTGCGGTTTGTAAAATTGAAGATGCATTGTAGCCAAAAGCCGCTTCATCGTCATTGAATCCCACTGGGATTTGAGAAAGATTATAAAATCTCAGGATGATTGCCAGAAATACGATTAAAATTAAAATAATATTGTTACGAAAAAACTCTTTCACGGTAGAACCTCAAAAAGACGCATGTAGCTGTTGCCAATCCCTTTTTGGTATGAGCTTATCAGTTTTAATTGGGGGTTGGTTATTTTTTCTTGATTTTGATAGAAGATAAAGTAGGTTTTTTTGCTCTTTGCTGTTTCTAAAATCTGAGTTGGAAGATTATTAGCATTTACAGGCCAATATGGATAAATATGGATATTCTCATCTGCGTAAAAATAGACGTTTAGGGCAAATGGCAGAAGGCCGAATGTGCCTTCTGTTGCGACGTGTACTTCTTGGCGATTTAGTTCGCTGCGAAACATTTCCACTATTTGATTTATTCCGTATCCGGATGGCCAATCATTAAAGTACTGCCCTGAATCGCTCTCGGGAATTTTAGCATAAGGAGGATTTGTCAGAAGCTTATAGGAGATACTTAGGGGAATTAGCAGAATTAAAAATAATAAGCCGAGTGTTTTTATTTGGTGTTTTTTAAATTTTTCCAGGATTAGGTTTGAAAAAGCGGCAATAGAGATAATAATATAAGGAAAGTAAAACAGTGCAAATCTTGGATATAGAACCTTGTTAAACGTGGCTTCTGCCAAAAATGGCACCAAAATAAAGAGCTGCAGGTAAATAAACTCCAAATTTTTCTTTTTTAAAAAATAGGCAATACTTGCAATATAAATTATAAAAAGAGGTATACCAAGATAGGTTGAAATCCAACCAATTAGAGCTTGAGAATTAGAAAAAAAGTGTATAAATGGATCGTTGATGACATCCTGAGATGTCCTTATGAATTCATAATTCTTTCTTTCAATGATATAGAAATAACCCGAAACTCGAAGTGAGTTGTAAATTACTGATGCCAGAACAACAGCGATAGATACAAATCCAAACCATTTAACAAGCACTTGGACATTATTTTTTCTTCTAAAATTAAAAAGTAGGATTGAAAAAGGTAAGAGGTACTGGAAAAAATTGCCAGATGACTTGGTGATTTTGGCTAAACCTATTGCTGTACCTGTTAACAAGGCACTTTCGAGCTTCGGATCTCTGGCCATTTTCACCGTAAACAAAACTGCATAAATTCCCAGCATTGTCAAAAGTGAATCAAAAAGGGCCATTCTGTCATAAAGCAGAGTAAAAGGGATGATGATATAGAGAAAGCTGGCTACTAGCGCTGCTCTTTTTTCAAAAAGTTCTTTAGTGAGAAGATAAATTCCTATTAGCGATCCGAAGCCGGAGAATACCGAAACTAGCCTAGTTGCTATTAGTGGGTCTTTAATGAAATGCTGAAAAATTGCCGCAAGCCAAATAAATAGCGGTTGCTTGCCATCCTCGAGTGAAATAAATCTGTTTACCGGATCATTTAGGGCAATCTGTGCCCAATAAGTGTAAATTGCCTCATCGGTAAAAATAGGGATAATTTTAAAGTTAATTGTACGTGTTAGAAAATAGAAGATGATTAAAAAAGGCCATATTAAAGTTCCCTTTTTAATAATATTTTTCAATTTCATCTTTGAAGCTCCCCTATTTCAAATACAGGTTGACTCGCTAAATTGTAAACGGTTGTAAGAACGTGCGCTTCTTTAGGAATTTCACCGGGAGTAACTACGTATAAGTTTTTACCTTTGGGTAGAGTCTCCTGTGGAAGGTCACCAAAATTTAACTTATCATAACTTTTAACATCGTAGAAAAACTGGTTGTCTCTTGTGATTTGAGCACTTTGTTGAAATAGCCTTGGGTCTATTGGCATATACATCACAAAGTATATATAGGGTCTTCCATAGGCTTTTGTAACGAATATCTGATCATAATCGCTATAGGAATTTTTAACAAATTCGACTGCCTGTTTGTAACCATATTGCCATTCATATGAATAATCTTTTGGATAATGATAATAGTATAAATGCAGATAGTAGAAAATTGAGGGGATCAGCGCAAAAAAAGAGAGTATGTAGAATAATTTTCTGGCTCTGAATATATTGTAGATGTGGTAAAACCCATAAGCAGATATGAGTTGAAAAGTGGGTAGGATGTGTAAGACCCGTAGGGCATGAGGAGTTTCTCTTGCTACCGCCGGACCCAGGGGAGATATTAAAAGCCAGCCAATTATTAAGAATCGATAATTTGCTTTATTTCTAAAAAGATAATAAATTCCAGAAATTATCAAGATAATTTCAAAATAATATAGGTGGCCTAATTCCTGAATAGAAAGTCTTGGATTTTGGTCGCCATTGATAAATAAGAATGACGGGTTGAAAAAATCGAGGTAATGGATGAAATAGTTGTAAAGATAAAAAAGCCGTCTGTTATGAATAAGATTTGAAAAAATGCTAAAATTATCATCTTCCCGGTAACTTATTGAATCATCTATAGGCTTTAAATCTCTAAAAAAAGTGACTTCGTTAAATCTTTGCTTGCCTTCAATAGTAAAATTTGCAAATTTAAATAAAGGCCAGAACAAAAACGCAGAAATAACGGCAGTAATAATAACTAATTTAATGTTAGACAAAACTTGTTTGTGGAATTGAATTATTAAAACGATGAGAATTAAAGGCACGAAGAGTCTTTGCCCCGTAAATGTGTACATGGCTGCTAAAAAAAAGGCGGCAGAGGGAAACATGTTATAAGCTTTTTCTGTAGCAAATTTGAGGAAAAAGTAAATTGCAGTTGTAGAAAAAAATAGACCAAGATTTGCTTCAAAAGCCGCCCGTGAATGTTGTATGTGCCATGGCGAAATCGCTAAAAGAAACGCCGCAGTTAAAGAAATCTTTTTGTTGGGAAAAATCTTGTTTGCAATTAAAAAAGTAACTAAAACGGTTAAAGTACCAAAAAAAGCTGAAGGTAATCGGACTGAGAATTCATTAAGTCCCAAAATTTGTATAAATGGAACGACAGTATAAATATAACCTGGTGGTTTATAATCTCCAAATGCGGCAAAATTCGTAATTGGCAAACGTACTCCGTGCTCATCTTTGGCTGTTTTTAGAAGGGAGTAGGCATTGTAACCAAGTGAAGCTTCGTCCCAGTAAAGGGACGGCGGATTCTCCCCTAGTTTGTAAAAACGCAGTATGAGCGCTAAGACAAAGATTAATAGTAAGATTCTTTTCATTTTTTAAGAGCAAAGAGAGTTAAACCTATGATAGCAAACAACTTATAGATAATGATCAAAATAATACTTGGGAAGCTGTAAAACGCAATAAATGGGAACAGCACTAACACAGCTGTAAGTTGAGCTCTATTTAAAGTTAGATCGTAGATAAAATACAGAAAAGAAAAAAAACCAAAAATGCTTAAAGTGTTTACTAAAAAAATAGGATCAATATAAGAAAAGTAGCATTTTCCAACTTCAGAGCCTATTATTCCTGCTTTGTTGTGCAGAAATCTAGTAATAACAACTGATTGTGTTTTACCGTCAGTAGTCTGCTCGGCAAAAATTCGAGGTGCTATCGCTTGCCGAACTGTTTCAAAATTACAATTGGCGGGTTGCGAAAACTGTTTTAGTACAATAATAATCGAAAAAATCAAGACTGCTTTTCTCATTTTTCTTCGGATACTCTAAAAGCCATGTCACCATTTGGAAAGTATATCTGGTGTAAAACAGTGGGAGGATGTCCTTGCCATTGAGGTGTTACAACGAGTGCCTTACCCGGTTTTGTTTTTTGCCAAGAGTCTTTGAAAAATTCGTATTTATAAAAGCCCGATTTATCTTGAGACTGTTTCTGATATTGGTCTGGGTCAAATTTCAAATAGAATAGTGCAGCAATATATGGCCAACCGTAGTAATTTGAAATCGCGATAGCCTGATATCGGCTTTCTATCGGCTTTATGAATTCAAATACTTGCTTGTAACCATATGTCCAATCAAGAGCTTTAATTTTTGGGTAATGAACATAGTAAAGGTGTAGGTAAGTGATCAAGTTGTAAATAAAAATCAAAAATATGCCAGTTAACGCAATATATCTAAGATTAATATTTTTGAGGGACATCATTTTTTTTAAACCGTATGCCGAGATTATCCATAGAGTCGGAATAATAGTCAGGCTTCTTAGGGCATGGGGTGATGGAGTAGCCAGAGCCGCAGGAATGGGTGAGAGTAAAAGCCATGTTAATAAAAACTTTTCATTTTTTTCTTTGATTTTGTGAACAAGATATATCAGCCCGAAGAATAACAAGGGAAGTTCGAAAACGTAAAGTTCGCCCATACCTTCAACTGAATGTCTACCGATTGAATCACCGTTTATGAAAAGGAAATTTGGCGAAAAATGAGAAAGATAACCTGAGAAAAATATTTCTAGTGACTTTTCCTCTTTAAAAACACCAGTTGATTGACCTCTGATTAAGCTATTTTTAATATTTAATAAAATGGGAAGAGTGAAGAGTGAAAGGATGAGAAAAAGAATAGCAATTTTTTTAAGTTTGAGTTCTTTCATTTCAGTCTGGTGCCAAAATATCAAGCATAGTATAAAAAGTGGCACCCAGACCTTTGCCGCATGATAGGTATTGAAGGCAAGACCGAATGAGAAGGCAGAGCTAATAAGAAACAAAAATCTCTTTTTTGCAAATAAAAAAAGTGTGATAGCTAATGCACTAAAAAAAACCATAAAATTTGCCTCATGATCATATCGGGAAAATTGCAGATGCCATGGTGCTATCGCAAGTAAAAAGGCTGATACTTGGGCAATTTTTTGATTGTGGGATATTTTTAGTGCTATAAAGTAGGTTAAGATTACTGTCAGTGTTCCCAGTAGTGCGGAGGGGAATCTTACTCCTGTTTCATTTAAACCAAAAGCTGCAATTGAGGGGATCAGGGTATAAACCGAAAGAGCCGGGTTGTAATCACCGAAAGACTTAATAATGAGTGGCAATAGATTACCATATTCGTCACGACCGGTTTTTAAAATGCTGTAAGCATTGTAGCCGTTTGAAAGTTCGTCTATAAACAAGCTTGGAGGATATTTGCCCAATTGGTAAAACCTAAGAATAAGAGCTAGAAAAATAATTAATATTAGTAGATAATTTTTGTCTTTAAACTTTTGCATTTTGTCTTTTGACAATAATTGACAATGCGAGAAGAATTGAGAGTATGCTTAAAATGTTTGCTAAATTGCGAAGAGATGTTTCTTTGTATTTAAAGATAAAATTGTGTTGTCCTTGTGGAACAATTAAATCGGACAGACCTGAGGTGTCTACTCTAGACCTATAAGCGAAACTGTACGATTTATCAACGAGAGTAGGATCGTTTACAAATTTTTGACCATCCATAAAAATTTGCCAACCTTTAAATTTTATTAGATTAACCTGTATGCGAGCCGGCTTTTCGTTTTGGGTATTAAATGAAAGTAAGTTACTTTTTTGGTTTAAATCGTAAATATTAATATTACCCTTAATTGATTCTATACGTGAGTTAAAATCATCGGTTACGCCAGTTGAATATCTCGTTCTGGGAGTAAATTCATTATATTGGGTAGCAGAGCCCTGATAGTTGAGAAAAAAATCATCGCTGTAGAACTTTGGTTCGTTAATTCTTAAATGATTACGGTTGGCAATTATCACTGCTGCAATAATTAACAAAAAAAACAAACCACTTCTGGTAGTTTTAGCTACAAAACTTGCCAGAAATGCTGCAGCGATTGCACTGATTCCTAAAAATCGCCAGGGAATATCTACGAATTGGATGGGCTTGAAATTTTTCCAAAAAAGAACACTGGTTTTAATATCTAACATCAAAAAAATCGAAATAATAAAGATGATAAAGAAAAAAATAGTTATTACAATTTCTGTTTGATTTGGAATGTTGACTAGGAATCTTGCAGTGTTTCTGGAAAATTGAGCTTTCCCAAAGAGTAAGATAATTGTCAAGACTATAGTTAAAAAAACAACTAAAATATTCGCAAGTCCTATCTGGAAAGACATGCTATCGTTTAATCCCGGCAGTGAAAATCCATAATCCCAGGGAGAATGAATAAGCTGATTAAGGGTTATAAAATGAGCGTTATAAACCTTCTGAAACAGCTCGTCAAAATGGATGAGATTTCTTTCAAAGATCACCGGCAGGTAAGTCACGCTTGAGATAATTAAACCCCAAATAGCTGCAAAAATTGTCAAAATAAAATATTTTATGGATTTGTGCAATATACTAAGTATTAATATGTATCCTGCGATGACCGGCAGGATCATATAAGCGACCAGGTTTTGAGATAATAAAATTGTTGCGAAAAATAAACTTGTTACGGCAGCATGTTTCAAATTAGTATTTTTCGACAGCCTAGTTAGCGACCATAAAAGTGCCGGTACGAAAGTATAAGCTAACGCTTCAGAAATTGATCCCCTAACATAAATTAAAGAAAACTTGTAAGGTACCCACGTATAAAAGAGAGCGCCCAAAAATGCTGCTTTTTGGGAGTTGAATACCTCTTTTAGCCAAAGAAAAGCAAATAATTCTGACAAAACAAAGGTCGTGGCTATTAATATTTCAAATGATGATGTAAAACTCACTCCAAAAAAATGAATTGCCGATGCTAGTAAATAAGGTAGGGGGTAGATATAAACAAAGATCGGGCTGCCAAGCCCCCCGTTTAGAGTTTTAGCCCAGCGCGGTGGTATTTGACCATCAGCTATGGCCTGATAGTATTGGGCAATTCTGGCAACGTGCGTTTCGCCGTCATGACTTGTGTAAAAGCCGGGTCTGGCAAGGTCCTTGAGCGCGAAAAAGGAGAAGAGTAGCAGGAAAAAAACCGCCAAAAAGTTTGGGTTATAGGTGAATTTCACAGTTGAGAAAATTCTAGCACAAAGCAGGATAATATCAGAGATCTTCAAATGTCATACGCTTATAGATTTTGCGACTCAGCTCAACGTCTCGCCTGCAGTATTCGTAAATGTCATTGTATTTACCTTTAAGAAAATAATCGTAAACTTGAGAGCCGTCAATGCCTGATTCTTTAGATGATTCAAGGCTTAGAGCTTTTGCCAGAAAATGCAAGGAAAGGTTAGAGGCATAGTCCCAACGACTCCATTGTTTTAAGGTGTCATATATATTTTCCGTTTCAAATTTTTTGACAGGAAGCATTTGGCTGGGGGGACATTTCAAGATAATTGATCTTTTGTAGATGAATGGGATATCAAATTCTAAAATATTGTGGCCGATGAATTTTGAAGCGTTTTTGGCAATTCTCCACCACTCGTTTAAAATTTCTTTCTCTTTTCCTGTTAATATTTCAACTTTGTTATCATCAATAGCATAGCCTATACACAAAATTCTTCCAAAATCGCCGGAGAGAGCGCTTGCTCGAAACAGAGCTTCGTCGTCTTCTGCAATATCCCTGTTGCGATATTTTTTTCTCTCGGCTTCAATTGCAACTTCTTTGAACTCGTCGCTTGCCGGAATTGTTTCGATATCAAAAAACAGTTTCATTGTGGTGCAGTGCAAAAATTGTAAACCTAAAAGTTGCTTTTGCGCAATCTTCAACAAGGCAAGAGACTGGATCTTTTGGGTAGAGGAATCGACTGGTGCAAACGTAGATTAAATTTCAGGATAAATTACCCGTCCTTTGGGTTCGCCTATAAATCTACCATTTTCAAAAATTGTTAGGCCACGAAGAACGACTTTTTTTATTTCCCCTATTCCCTTTAATTCTTTAAAAGGAGTCCAGCCGCACTTGGTAAAGAGATGTTTCTCACTTATTTTATACGTCTTTGAAGTATCGAAAATTACATAAGTTTTTGGTTGATGGGGTAATTTGAAAATTTTTCGCGGGCTTGTGCTGGTTATTTCTATCATTCTTTCAAAAGAGATTAAACCTTTTTTAATTGCAGCAAACATTAAAGTCAGGGTGGTTTCAAGACCGGGCACTCCGAATTTGGGCTCTTTTTGATCGAATTTCTCGCCTAATGTATGCGGAGCATGATCTGTTGAAATCATGTCAATTTTATCAATGTTGTCCCAAAGCTTCTTCTGATTATACTTTGATGTTA
>Ga0209542_10008216_pt1 | contig 19577 bp, 24 predicted proteins | sample RifCSPhighO2_01_FD_184028 | JGI IMG/M metagenome (GOLD analysis project Ga0209542, IMG submission 184028) | Soil microbial communities from Rifle, Colorado - Rifle CSP2_plank highO2_0.1 (SPAdes) (version 2) | ecosystem: Environmental > Terrestrial > Deep subsurface > Rock core/Sediment ...
CAAAAGCATGGGTATAGAAGTTGAATAATAAAAAATTGTCATTCCGGGCTTGATCCGGAATCTAAACATTTAATAAGTGGATCCTGAATCAAGTTCAGGATGACGGAAAGAGTTTTATGAACGTCACAATACGCAAGGTATACTTATATCTAACTAGCTTGATCGGCCTGGTACTAATCCTCATCGGCGCGATCACCTTGGTGAACCTGGGGCTTAAGACCTGGATTTTCACCAAGGCGGATAACGAATTTTACGGCTCTCCCTGCTATGAGCCGCAGCCCGTCAAAGATGGGGAGACGACGAGGCAGCTTTCCAAAGAAGATTGCGATAAACAGCAAGTCGAAAACCGCACTGCCAGGAGACAGTCGGACGCAGCCCGCAGCATTGCGTTTATACTGGTCGGTGTTCCGGTCTATCTCTACCACTGGCGGAAAATTAAAGACGAACGCGATGTCCAAGCGATTTAACGAAGCGGTCAAATTGGTTGATCCAAACCAGGTTTACGAGGCGGCAGAGGCCATAAAATTGGCAAAGCAAACCTCCACCACCAAATTTGACGCGAGCGTGGAAGCACACATCAAACTCAATATTGACGTCAAACAATCGGACCAAAAGGTCCGCGCGCAGGCGGTCCTGCCGCACGGCACTGGTAAAAACATCAAGGTCGCGGCTTTTGTATCGGGCGCAAATGAAAAGGAAGCTACCGGAGCAGGGGCTGACGTGGTCGGCGGGGAGGAACTAATAAAACAAATTAAAACCACGGAAAAAACCGACTTTGACGTGGCCGTTGCCGAGCCGACAATGATGAAATCACTCGCGCAAATCGCCAAGATTTTGGGTCAACGCGGCCTCATGCCAAACCCGAAAACCGGAACTGTCGGACCCGACATCGCCAAAATGGTCAAGGAGATAAAAACCGGCAAGATCGACGTGAAAACCGATGACACTGGAGTTATCCACCAGACAATCGGCAAGGCCTCCTTCGACGACCGCAAGCTTCTGGAAAACTTCCAGGCCTTGCGCGACGCCGTCTACCGTGCGAAGCCCGCCTCGGTCAAAAAGGACTTTGTGGCCTCCGTCACCTTATCCTCATCCATGGGTCCGGGAATCAGGGTGAAATAATTATCAAATACTGAAAAATCGTCCGCGAAAGGCGGACGATTTTTTTTGACCCTACGGGACAAATCAGTTAAAATGATCCTATGGCAGAAGAAAGAAAACATTACCGTCCCTCCTGGGACGACTACTTCATGGCTGTGGTAAAAATTATCGCGGCGCGTGGTACCTGCGACCGGCTTTACGCTGGTTCCGTATTGGTCAAAAATAACCGCATTATCGCTACCGGGTACAACGGCTCGCCGCCGGGCTTACCACATTGCCACGACGAAGGTCACCTACTAGAAGACGGACATTGCGTCCGCACCATCCATGGCGAACACAATTCGCTGCTGCAAGCAGCGCGGCAGGGAGGAACGAGCACCGAGGCTTCAATTATGTACACAAAATACAGTCCTTGTATTCATTGCACCAAATATATTATCGCCAGCGGAATAAAAAGAGTAGTGATGGGTAAAGTATACCGAAACGAGCAGGCGCTAGATATGCTGAAAACGGCGGGCGTGAATGTTGAAGTATACAAAGAAAATCCGGACTGGCGCAACGAACTTCTAACGATTTTTTCGGAAGATATACCAACAAGAACCAACGAGGGAAAAGTTGAACTGAAACAGGCATGATTATCGGAGTAACCGGTACTTTCGCGTCTGGCAAAGATACAATTTCTGAGTATTTGCAACAAAAAGGGTTTTTTCATTTTTCACTTTCTGACGCCATCAGAGACGAATGTGATAAACGGGGCTTGCCAAAAGACCGCGACACGCTGATCAAACTCGGCAACGAGCTTCGTTCAACATTGGGAAACGACATACTCGCCCGTCGGGCGGTTGAGTCAGCCGGCTCCCAAAATTCGGTTTTTACCAGCATCCGAAACCCTGACGAAGCGAAATTCCTAAAAACCCAAAAGGGATTTGTGCTCATAAACGTCGACGCTCCCATTGAAATACGCTACCAGCGCATCGTCGACCGAAAACGAGAAAGCGACATGGTGGACTTTGAGACGTTTAAAGCGCAGGAAGAGCTGGAAACAAACGGAACGGGCTCACAACAAAACCTTGCTGGAGTTGCAGCTCTCGCGGACCATCAGATCCAAAACGACGGGACAAAAGACGATCTCGCAAAAAAAATTGATGCAGTCCTCAATGAAAGTCAAAATTAAACGCCTTGATAAAAATCTCCCCCTACCAACATACGCCACAGCCGAGTCGGCGGCTTTTGATTTTATTTGCAGGGAAACCACTATTATCGGTGCAAAAAACTACAAAGTCGTCCCTGCCAACAATATTATCGAAGCCCCGCATGGATATTTTTTAGCGGTTCTTCCTCGGTCGAGTACTATTAAGAAAAAAGGGCTTATTATGCCAAACAGTATTGGTGTGATTGACCCCGATTATTCAGGACCGGAAGATGAGGTCCTCATGCTTTTTTATAATCTGACCGACCAGGATGTCACTGTTGAAAAAGGGGAGAGAATAGCCCAGGGAATTTTTATCAAAATCGACCAAGTCGAATGGGATGAAGTAAACGAAGTTCGTCCCGCCTCTCGCGGCGGTTTCGGCAGTACCGGCTGATATGAAAAAAGGCAAGCTCATTGTCATTGACGGCACGGATGGTTCAGGCAAGGCAACGCAAACCGCGCTTTTGCAAAAAAAATTGCGCCAGGCCGGGTACCGAGTCAAAGTCGAGGATTTTCCGCAGTACGGCCAAAAGTCGGCTGGGTTGGTAGAAGAATACCTAAACGGGCGATACGGAACAGCGAAAGAGCTTGGTCCACTTATTCCTTCGTTATTTTACGCGGCCGACCGTTTTGCGGCGAAAGCGCGCATCCGCGAGAACCTAAAACGCGGATTTATTGTCATTTCCAATCGCTATGTCACGGCAAGCATGGGCCACCAGGGCGGTAAGATCAAATCTCAAGCAGCGAGAACAAAATTTTATAAATGGCTTTTCGATCTCGAATATGGCATGTTCGAAATTCCAAAACCACACCTAAACGTCATCCTGCACATGCCGGCAAAGGTCGCGCAAAAATTAGTCGACCATAAAGCTGCTAGGAAATATCTCAAAGGAAAAAAACGAGACCTGCACGAAAAGGACTTGGGCCATCTACGCGCCGCCGAGCGAACTTACCTGGAAATTGGAAATAAATTCGGTTACCCAGTGATTGAATGTTACGAGCAGGGAAAAACTCTGAGCCGCGAGGAGATAGCTGATCGACTATGGAATAAAACCAAGGGTGTCTTATAAACCATGTTTACCGAAGAAGAAAAAAAATTGCTGAAAAAATACGTCACCTCGGTGGAGGATGATGTCTTCGCTATCAAAGACATGGGCGGCATGGTTGGCGCCGCCTACGCGCGCTATTCACGCGCCAAGGGCGGTTTTCGCGAGGTCCTACTGAAGGAATTCATCAAAGAGGGGATTATCGATCCGAAGCATGCCGACGAGCTCATAGAACGCATTCTGGTGGCCTACGGCGACGACAGCGTCGGCGAACTCGAGGGCGCCCACATCTCCTTTGAAAACATCTCCATGCTCGCAACAAAGGAGATTGAGGAAAGGCGGATTGGCGGCTCGCCGATCGAGCAGTCAACCCGTTACGTTTTTTACGACCAAAAAAATGATCGGGGAGAGTGGCGCTATCTCCGCGATGAGAGTTTAACTTCCGCCCCTTTCGGAAAAAAATATATCGAAACCATGGACTTCATATTTGAGACGTACGCGTCGCTTGTGGAACCCATGAAACAGTATTTTGAAAAACTGAAGCCGCTGAATAGTGCAGAATACGACATAAACGGCGACGGACAAAAGGAAAAATACAGTGACCTCACAGACGCCAAGGACCAAAAGGCCTTTCGAACGACCTACGGCTTTGATCTTCGCTCCAAGGCATGCGATACAATTCGCTGCCTGCTACCCCTCTCGACTTTGACGAATGTTGGAATGTTCGGTAACGGAAGGTTTTACCAAGGGGTAATTTCGCACATGCTGACTTCGGATATTCCCGAAGTTGCGAAGATTGCCGAAAAAGCCCTGAAAGCGGCGGGGGAGGTAATTCCACAATATGTGAGGCGCGCAAAAAGAAGCGAATACCAGGCAGGGGTCAAAAAAAACATGTTTGAACTTGCTAAAAAATTATTTGGATCAATCAGACCCGAAATCCCAGATACACTGCCCGCAGTGGCGTTGGCCGAAGCGACTAGTACAGACACGGCGACCGTAGCCGCCATGCTGTTTCCTTTTACCAATCTTTCACTCACAACACTGCGGGCGAAAATTGAAAAATTTTCAGAGAGCACGAAAACAGAAATAATAAAAACTTATATTGGCGACAGAAAAACCAGACGCGACCGGCCAGGGAGGGCGCTCGAGGACGGCTACCCGTATACTTTTGGCCTCGTGACCAACTGGTCGGTATACAAAGATCTGATGCGCCACCGGATGAATACCCAACAGCGACAGTTGTTTACGACCCAAATCGGCTTTGAAATCCCTGAAGAGATCAAACTGGCGGGTTTTGAAACCAAAGTTTTAGAATGCATAAACAAAACGAACGGCCTATATGAACAAATTGCCGGAGCAAACCCGGTCCTCGCTCAATACGCGGTCCTGCACGGGCACTTTGTCCGCTGGTCGCTCGGTATGAACGACCGCGAAGCCATGCACCTCACCGAGCTTCGTTCTACTCCCCAAGGGCACCCCCAATACCGCCGCATCGCGCAAAAAATCCACGAACTTATCACCGCGCGCTCACCATGGCGCGGCGAGGCCATGAAATTCGTGGACTACAATGACTACTACTGGTCGCGGGCGGACTCGGAAGCCCGCCAAAGGGTCAAAGAGAAAAAGCTCGACGAGAAATACAAACCGCGGTAAAGTTAGATGACTTATTGATAGTAGGAGGAACCATGGACAAGATTATGTCTGTTTATTGGTTTTTAGCAAAAGCCGTACTGATCGGCGTGATTTGCAGCGTTATCGCAATGACCCTGGTCAGTGTCTTTATTACGGATCCCGCTAAGCAAGGGGCGATCGGAATTTCGATAACCGGAGGGCTGACCGGGATCGTATCAGCGCTTTTTACCCGCCGCGGCTGGATCTGAACAGGCGATCTTTTTGGCAACAAGGCCCGTTGGGACGAGGGCCTTTATTTTTTTACCGCCTCTGTTATAATTCACCCATGAACGAAACGACTCTTGAAAAGCGAATCGATGAACTAAAGTCGTCGGTGGACGACTTACGGGGGCATCTTTGAGCTACCCCAAAAGAAACAGAAAATTCTAGAAATTGAGGATCGGATGAGTGAAGCGAACTTTTGGCTCGACCGGGCCGGTGCCCAAAAAACCGCCAAGGAGTTAGCGCAGATTAAAAATCAAGTGGAATACTGGGAAAAACTCGAAACGGACTTGAAAGAACTGTCTGAAATGGCGGGACTGGAAGATAAAGGTCTTGAAAGGGAGCTTGAAACAAAGTACCAAAACCTAAAACTGCGCTACGAACAGGCCAGGATTACCACCTTCTTTTCGGCCAAATACGACGATCACGACGCCATTGTCTCTATCCACAGCGGCGCGGGCGGACTGGACGCCCAGGACTGGGCGGAAATGCTCCAAAGAATGTATTTGCGGTTTTGCGAACGGCGCGGGTTTAAAATTAATTTCCTGGACCAGAACCGAGACCCCGAAGGCGGGATTAAAAGCGCCACTTTCGAAGTCGTAGGGGATTACGCCTACGGTTATCTCAAAAGCGAGGCGGGAGTACACCGGCTGATCCGGCTCTCTGCCTTCAACCCGGCACATACCCGCGAAACCTCGTTTACTCTTGTGGAGGTTCTGCCGATCCTTGAGGCGCAGGAAGAATTTGTCCTCGACCCAAAAGACCTCAAAATAGAAACGAAAACCGCGAGCGGCCATGGCGGGCAATCGGTAAACACTACCTATTCGGCGGTTCGAATCACCCATATCCCGACCAATATCACGGTCTCTATCCAGAACGAACGCAGTCAGACCCAGAACAAAGAACAGGCCCTCAAAATATTAAAAGCAAAGCTCAAGAAACTCGAGGACGAAAAACAGTTTGAGGAAAAGCTCAAACTCAGGGGCGAATTCAAAAGCGCGGAGTGGGGGAATCAAATCCGCAGTTACACCTTGCACCCCTACAAACTCGTGAAAGATCACCGGACAGATTATGAAACAAGCGATCCGGACAAGGTTTTAGACGGAGAGCTGGACGAGTTTATTGAAAAATATTTGGAAAGTTCAACTTAACAACTTAACATTCAATCATGCTAACATGGAACCCCTTTGTTAAATCGTTAGTATGATAAATCGTTAGTATGATCAAGTTCGACCACGTTACCAAAATGTACGGAAACGAATCAGTGGCCATCCACGACCTCGATTTTGAGGTGCGGCAGGGGGAGTTCATTTCAGTGGTAGGTCGCTCCGGAGCGGGCAAATCCACGCTTCTACGGCTCATTACGCGCGAGGAGGCGCCAAGTCACGGCAGTATCTTCATTGAAAACATCAACATCGCGTCCATCCGAAACCAGGACCTGCCTTATCTCCGGAGAAAAATTGGCGTGGTTTTCCAAGATATCAAACTTTTGCCCTCCCGCACCGCATTTGAAAACGTGGCCTACGCCATGGAAGTAAACGGCTCCCCACGCGCGGAAATCGAAAAATATGTTCCGGAAATTTTAGAACTAGTAGGGCTGGGCAGCAAAGAAAAGGCCTTTCCGAACGAGTTGTCAGGCGGCGAAAAACAGCGCGTGGCTATCGCGCGCGCGCTTGCGCACAAGCCGGTACTGTTCCTGGCGGACGAGCCGACAGGAAACCTCGACGCGGTGAATGCCATGGAAATTCTCGACCTTTTGAAAAAAATAAATGAAATGGGAACCACAGTGATCCTCGCGACCCACGCCCGCGACCTGGTGGATAAAATCAAAAAACGCGTTGTCCTCCTGGACCATGGAGAAATTGTCTCTGACATGGAAAAAGCTAAATACAAGTTAGCCAAATGACCCAGTAATACAACTTTCAGTCATCAAACAATTACAACATTATGAAACGTTTACACAATACTAAAATAATTCATCATACCCCAAGCAGTTATTGGTTCTCCGACCCTGGTCGGAGAACTCTGAAAGTTGATATACTGGGATGACCACCCTTAAACGAGTTACATTTTATCGTGTTTTGCAAAACGGTTTTTTGAATTACCGCAGAAACTTTTGGCTGTCTACCGCGGCAACCGCGATCATGATAATCACTCTATTCCTGCTCGGCAGTATCCTCATAGTGAGCGCGATGACGAACGCGTCGCTTCGGTCTATCAAAGAAAAAGTCGACATCAGTGTGTATTTCCGGCTCGACACAACCGAAACAGTCATCCGGCAAATCCAGAGACAGGTCGAACTTTTGCCTGAAGTCAAGTCGGTCGCCTACGTTCCGCCTGTGGAAGCCAGAGAAAAATTCAGAGAATTGCACCGCGATGAACCATTGCTCCTGGAATCAATCGAGCAATTCGGCGAAGATGAAAATCCTTTTCCAGCCTCATTCGCGATCCGCGTCAACGACCTTTCTGATTACGGCAAAATTATCGGCCTGTTTCAGGACGAAAAATTCACGCCCTACGTCAAAAAAATTACCGACAAACGGGATATCGTCGATCGGCTAAACCGGGTCACGAGCGGAGTAAAAAACTTCGGCCTGGGTCTTACCATCCTATTCGGACTGATCACCGTGCTTGTAACTTTCAATACAATTCGCCTGACCATCTACAACCGACGCGAGGAAATTGAAATCATGCGGCTAGTCGGCGCCTCGAATTGGTACATCCGTGGGCCATTTATAGTGGAAGGTATTATTTACGGACTGGCCGGAGCGGTTGCGACTGGCATCTTGCTATTCCCAGCGCTCTTGTTTTTTGCGCCCAAAATCGCTGCTTTCCTTGAGCTCAGAGTTACTCGCTTCAACTACTTTGGACTGAATTTCTGGGCGCTTTTCGGACTCCAAGCCGCGACCGGCGTGGTCTTGGGAACGATTTCTTCTTTTATCGTCATCAGAAAATACTTAAAAACCTAGCCAATGAAAGTCGTCCTACTAAAAGATGTCAAAGGCGTCGGGCGCGTCGGGGAGGTCAGGGAAACATCAGACGGGTACGCCCGTAATTTTTTACTTCGGAACAAGCTTGCCGCGCCTGCGGATCAGTCGACTATTGATCGCCTCGCCAAAAGCGCGGAGGAACAAAAAAAGCGATCAGAAAACCGCCAAAAAACCGCCGAAAATGTGGCTAAAAAACTCCGAAACCTTGTTTTCGAAATTACCGCTCACGGGGAAAATGGCGGCAAGCTTTATTCCAGTTTGAAAGAATCGGAGATATTAGCTACTATACGTAGGGTGGCTCCGTTTTTTCCACAGTCCGCGAAAATCACCGATTACCACCCGCTGAAGGCCGCCGGCCGATACGATGTCTCGATCGACCTTGGCGAAGGGGTAAAAGCAGAAATTTCCATAACCATAAAAACAGATGGCTCAAAGAAAACAGAAAAATAAATCCGGCCAGACCGCCCGCTATATTTTTGTCATCGGCGGGGTTATGTCATCGGTCGGCAAAGGTGTTACTACGGCCTCCATCGGCCGTATTTTGCAAAGCAAAGGCTACAAGGTCGCGATTGTAAAATGCGAGATGTACGTCAATGTCGATGCTGGTACCATCCGTCCGACTGAACACGGGGAAGTGTTTGTCGGCAGCGACGGCATCGAGGCCGACCAGGACTTGGGCAATTACGAACGATTCACCGGCACCCCCTCCACATCTGAAAATTATATTACCCAGGGTCAGGTTTACCTCGAAGTCATCAAACGCGAACGCAACCTCGAATACGGCGGTGAAGACGTCGAAGTTATTCCGGATATCCCGAATGAAATCATCCGCCGCCTACAGATGGTTGAAAAAAAACACAAACCCGACTTTGTCATAGTTGAAATTGGCGGAACAGTAGGGGAGTACCAGGACTTGCTTTTCCTGGAAGCGGCCCGCATGCTCCACTTCCAACAACCGAGTATGGTCCAGTTTGTTCTGGTGAGCTACCTACCAATCCCAAAGACGGTTGGTGAGATGAAAACCAAACCGACTCAATACGCAGCACACACCCTCAACTCGGCCGGAATTGTGGCTGACTTCATCGTCTGCCGAGCTGAGCTGCCGCTTGATCAAAAACGCAAAGCCAAGCTCTCTCTTCTATGTAACATTCCGCAGGACTCGGTAATCTCAGCTCCAGACGCGGCGTCAATATATGAAGTTCCTTTGATCTTGGAAAAAGATGATTTTGGCAACAAAATTTTAGCAAAATTCGGGCTCAAAACTACCAAGAAGGACCTAAAGGACTGGCGAGCGATGGTCAGAAAAATTAAAAACACTACAACGCCATTGAACATTGCGGTGGTCGGTAAATATTTCTCGACCGGCGATTACACACTGGCTGACTCCTATATTTCAGTAGTCGAGTCCATACGGCATGCCTGCTGGCACAACAACCGCATGCCGCGCCTGCACTGGATCAACTCCGAAGACTTTGAAAAGGACCCCAGATCAGTTGCCAAACTTCGAAACATGGATGGGATCTTGGTCCCCGGCGGATTCGGCGGAAGAGGGGTTGAGGGCATCATCGCCGCGATCAAATTCGCCCGTGAGAAAAAAATTCCGTACTTTGGCCTTTGCTACGGCATGCAACTTGCCTGCGTGGAGTTTGCGAGAAATATTTGCAACCTGCCCGGCGCCAATACCACCGAAGTGGATCGAAAAACAAAATTCCCCGTGATCGACGTGATGGCCGAGCAGAAAAAGAACCTTGCGGACAAAAACTTCGGAGCGACCATGAGGCTTGGCGACTATCCATGCCGGGTAAAAAAAGGTTCGCTCGCCTTTGACGCGTACAAAACCACGGGCCCAGTTTTGGAGCGTCATCGCCACCGCTATGAATTCAACAACAAATTCCGGAAACAATTCGAACAGCACGGTATGGTATTTTCGGGAATATTTTCAAAAAAGGACCTCGTGGAAATCGCTGAACTCGACAAAAAAACACACCCCTGGTTTTTGGGTGTGCAATTCCATCCGGAATTTCTGAGCCGCCCCTGGCGGCCACAGCCACTTTTTGACGATTTTATAAAGGCGTGTACGAAACAAAAAAAATAACGAGCGGCCGCTCAATAATTCTACTAATTTTGGCAAACGCCGTCCCGGTGCTTGGAGTCGTTTTTTTTGAATGGACCTTGTTCTCAGTTCTATTTTTTTATTGGCTTGAGTCCGCAGTGATGGGGTTTTATACAGCGCTAAAAATTCAAAAATTCCAACCGAATTTTCAAATTTCTAACCCGCAATACAAGATAACTTCGGCCGCTGGGCCTTCAAAATTTATCAAAATATTTCTCACAGGATTCTTTATTATCCACTACGGAATTTTTGTCACTACTTATATCATCTTTATTTCTCACCAGTTCGGGCCAAGCGATGTTTCCTTGCTTGCCTTTTTGACTGGATTAATATCGCTACTCATCAGCCACGGTCATTCATTCAAATCCAACTTTCTGGACAATCACGAATATGAAAACATCTTCTCTTTTCCCAATATGTTTTTTGGGATATATAAACGTCTTGTTCCAATGCACCTGATAATCATCATCGGGGGCATGATCTATTACAAATTCCAAGCACCGCTTTACGTCCTGCTAATCTTTATGGCAATAAAAACATCTGTTGATATTGGGCTGCATATCAGTGAGCATAGATCTAATCCTCTTTCTCAGATAACCAAAAACGGACTTCCGTCCGTTTAGTTGCAAACTTATATGATCAACTTCGAAACGCTAGCATTACCCGCTCTTCGCCGCAGGCAAAGCCGGGACGACACTGACAAAGGTCTTGAGTTTCAACATTCCGTCGTAACCGCGCCGCTGTTTACGTTCAAATTTTACGATACCGGCCTTGATTGAATAAATCGTTTTGTCCTTTCCGACACGAACATTTTTTCCAGGATGAAACTTGGTGCCATGCTGACGGATGATAATATTCCCAACCGCGATTTTCTGGCCACCAAAAACTTTTACTCCCAGCCGTTTGCTGATCGAGTCCCTGCCTAAACTAGTACTACCGCCTGCTTTTTTATGCGCCATTTCGTCGTAATTTGTCCACCCTCGCAACTTGCCGGCTCAGCCGCAAGTTGCTACGGTACACTTATTACTCCTCTTTCCCAAAACGCGTGCTCGTCCCGACTAGTCGGTACTGCGCTCCTCGTTTTGGGAACCCTTAACAATTAAAATAAATATTTCTCGGCTTACAAACTGGTCCTTACGGTCATAGATTATGCTCCTGCGTCCCGTAACCAGGAGAAAATCAAACCGCTCCATGAGGACCGCTGGGAGCGGATCAACAACATCATAGCCAAGTTTCGAAACCTTGTCAATGATGTCAAAAAAGTGATACCCGCTCTCAGTGCGGTAAGCAGGGAGGGCGATGACCACTCGCTTTCCGGGCCCCAAAACCTCCTTGATCGCGGCGAGGCCCGCTAGATAGATCTTTTCCAAAGCCGCGAAATTCTTCTTTATCTCTTTCTCGTCCGGCGCCATCGTATAAGCGGGCCCGAGCGTCCCCTCGGTAACGACCGCTTCATAAGCGAACTTGGGAAGGTTTTTCTGCAAGTCCTTAACGTCGCTCACCACGACCTGAAAGTGTCCCGGCGGCAATTTATAACGATTTTTGATCCACAGCAAATTTTTTTCCGCGGCTTCCACAGCTTTTTCTGAAATATCGCTGCCCACTACATGTAAGCCCATAATCATCGCTTCTTGGAGTACCGTACCCGAACCCACAAATGGGTCCAGTACAGCCGGATGAAGTTTCGCCGCCTTGCCGGCCTTTGGTACTTGGGCCAAATTGATCATCACTTGCGCGACTTTCGGGGGGAGCATGCCCTGGCTCGTGGACCGGACCGGCCGTTGATAGTCGCGGCGGCCATAGTCCTCAAAATCCTGCACTGAACGGGTTTTCCCGAGATAGATGCGTTCAGACCCGACCAAAAAATCAATCTCCGCGCCCTTCTCAAGCAGATGTTCGTGCGTGACCACGACAGACGGTAGGGAAATGGCTTCTCTCTGGGGAAGAACTATCCTCACCGAGAACCCGGCCGTCGATAACACCTTTTTAATAGCAAGCCCGAGTCGCCAATTTTCTCCACGCAGAGTGAGCTGGCGGGCCATGGGATAAAGCGAAATCCCGATCTGGACTTTGCCGGTAGCGGCGGGGGATAAAAATTTTTCTTTCAAGTTTTTAGCGTCAAAATATTCGGCAAAGGCCTGGGCGGGCCCTACCAGTTTCTTCCTTCCCACACTGTCCAAAACCTCCATGATTTTTATGGTCCCGCCGAGCACCGCCTGAAGCTTCTTTATATCAATCTCTGCTTCTGTTTCGATAATTAAAATCTCGCGGTACAGGTCCACGAGACGAAAATCGATGCCCCAACTTTCAAACACAGAAAACAACTCCGCTAATGAGAGTGTATATACCCGGCCAAGATTAAAAGCGTATTTGACTTTCATAAAAGATTGGCCCCGTGCGCACGAGCGCGAATTGGCGCTCTGCGTGGGCTACATCTTGGTGGCGTTGCTTTTTTATAATTTGGGTCAATTTAAGTCCACTTTGCATCCACCCGAAATCAGGGTGGAGGAACCAACGATTGACCTCACACAAGTTTACGATAACCTAAAATCAGGGAATTTGCAACCAGCGGTGGCCGGCCAAGCCGCGGCACAGGGAGGGACCGGCGGAGAACAAAACTGTGCCGGAAAAATCAAAGGGAACATCTCCTCATCCGGAAAAATTTATCATCTCCCGGGAGGCACCTTTTACGACCGGACCAACCCGGAAATGTGCTTCACGACCGAGGCCGAGGCGCAAGCGGCCGGCTTTCGCAAAAGCTCGAGATAAGATATAATTTTCTCTATGGCTTTATTTGGACGGCTTTTTGGCTTTGAAGACCCTGTAAAAGCCACGGGGCCAGTTATCAGCCGGATTAATGAGCTTGAACATGAGTTTGAGCTGCTTTCGCGCGAGCAACTCAAGGACAAAACCGGAAAATGGCAAAACGACCTAAAAACTCTTGAAACCGAAGAGATAAACAAATACCTCGAGAAAATCCTCCCCGAGGCCTTCGCAGCGGTTCGTGAGTCAGCAAAGCGCACTCTCGGGCAGCGGCACTACGACGTACAGCTGATTGGCGGCGTCATGTTACATCAGGGTAAAATCGCGGAGATGCGAACCGGGGAAGGCAAGACCTTGGCCGCAACACTCCCTGTGTATCTAAACGCATTGTCCGGAAGAGGAGTACATGTGGTAACGGTCAACGACTACCTCGCTCGCCGCGACGCATCCTGGATGGGGCAGATCTATCACTATTTGGGTCTGAGCGTCTCCGCCATCCAGCACGAACAGTCGTTTTTATATTCCGAGAAAGATGAAAAAGATACCGTGATCACCGAAGAGGAGTCGGTTGGCGTTCAAATTGATGTAAAAAATTTAACGGCGTGCTCGCGACGCGAAGCTTATGCCGCGGACATCCTCTACGGAACCAATAACGAATTTGGTTTTGACTACCTGCGGGACAATATGGCCGGCTCGCCGGAGCAGATGGCGCAAAGGGAACTCAATTACGCCATAGTCGACGAGGTTGACTCGATCTTGATCGACGAAGCCCGCACGCCGCTCATCATCTCCGCGCCCGACGCGGACAGCACTGATCTCTACCGCGAGTTCGCAGGTTTCGCGAAAACTCTGGAAGCCGCTGACTATGTGCTCGAAGAAAAGCACCGCCAAGTCAACTACTCGGAGGCGGGCTACCTAAAGCTTGAAAAAAAGTACGGACAGGAAATTTACAGCGAAATCAAACTGCGACATCACGCCGATACGGCCCTCCGCGCGCAAACTTTATTCAAAAAAGATCGTGACTATGTGGTCCGGGCAGGGGAGATCATCATCGTCGACGAATTTACCGGTCGGCTGATGCAGGGGCGGCGGTATTCCGAAGGCCTGCACCAGGCGATTGAGGCCAAAGAAAGCGTTGAGGTCAAGCAGGAATCCAAGACGCTCGCGACCATTACTTTTCAAAACTACTTCCGTCTTTACCAAAAGCTTGCCGGCATGACTGGCACCGCGGCCACAGAGGCCGAGGAGTTTCACAAAATCTACGCGCTGGACGTCGTTGAGGTTCCCACCAATAAGCCAATGGTTCGCGCGGACCTGCCCGACAGCGTCTACAAAACCGAAGAGGGAAAATATCAGGCGATCGCGCGGGAAGTAAAAGCCCGCCATGAGCGAGGCCAGCCGCTTTTGATCGGTACCATTTCCATAGAAAGAAACGAATTTCTCGCGGGTTTACTCAAACAAGCAGGGGTAAAATATGAAATCCTGAACGCGAAAAACCACGAACGGGAAGCGCATATAGTTGCGCAAGCCGGCCGGCTTGGCGCGGTTACTCTGGCCACGAACATCGCCGGTCGGGGCGTCGACATCATCCTCGGCGGCAACCCGCCTGACCCGAAAGAGGCCGAACAAGTCCGCCAACTGGGGGGGCTCCACGTGCTCGGCACCGAGCGCCACGAATCGCGGCGCATCGACAACCAGCTCCGCGGCCGCACAGGACGGCAAGGTGATCCCGGATCATCGCAGTTTTTTCTCTCCCTCGGAGACGATCTCATGCGTCTTTTTGGAGGCGACCGGGTAAAACGGATGATGGATACTCTCGGCGTTCCGGACGACCAGCCAATAGAACACGGTCTGGTCAGTAAAACGATTGAGAGTGCTCAAAAGAAAATTGAGGGTCTAAACTTTGACACCAGAAAGCATGTTTTGGACTTTGACGATGTTTTGAACAAACAACGCGAGGTTATTTATGGCCGCAGACGAAAAATCCTTGCCGGAGAACTTGATCTCAAAAAATGGATCCTGGAAAAGGTCGAGGAGGAAATAAAACATGTCTACGCGACAGAGGCAACGGAAGAACAGGCGCTCGCAATCGTAAACACTATTTTTCCAGCACTTAAAACCGATGTTCCTCCATCCGAATTGGGGATAACTCATTTGACAAAGCTGGCTTGGAGCACCTACGAGGAAAAAGAAAAGAAAATATCCCCAAATATTTTGCGACAGATCGAACGGATAATTACTCTCCAAGCAATGGATAGTATATGGATGGAACACTTGGACACTATGGATCACCTGCGCCAATCAGTCCGCCTTCGGGGTTACGCGCAGAAAGACCCTCTCGTCGAGTACCGGCAGGACGGCCACCGGCTATTCCAGCAGATGCTGAAAGAAATTGACAAAACAATTGTCTACACGATTTTCAAAATCGAAGTTAAGCCCCGAGAAGAAGTTGCCGATCATTCTCCCCGCGTTTCTGGCATGGAGGGACAGGAAGGGGAAAAGGTTGGCCGGAACGATCCCTGCCCCTGCGGAGCGATCAACCCAAACACTGGCAAGATATATAAATATAAACATTGTGGCCTCATCAATGCTCCGCATCACGGGAAACCAAGCGGAGTCCCGCCGAAGCTTTAGAAAAGGCGGACGGCAGCGGAAAAAAGTATAAGAAGTGCCATGGGAAATAAAAAAACGCCTATCGCCAATGGCGATAGCCCAAGTAGGAAAGCAAAAAAAACAACGAACCTTCGACGTAAGACACATATATTGGTGCTTGCCAGCTGTTTAGAGTAAGGGGGACGCCTGTGAGAGCTCTGTACAAATGAATGATCCCAATGACTCCAAAAACTACAGTTGCTAGTCGTATATAGGATAGTTTGTTCATAGATTTATTATATCATTCATAAGCGAAAATAAATATAAGGATACCATGGCAAATAATGCAGTCATTAAACACATGGAATTTTGGTGTTCAGATCTAGAACGTTCAATTAAATTTTATGACAGGATATTAACCATTGTTGGATGGAAACGTATCGAAAAAAACTCTTTCAGCAACGGGCAAACAAAAATATATTTCTTTGAGCAAAAAGTAAAAACACACAAAACGATTGGACCAAGGCATGTTTGTTTTCTGGGACGATCTCGAAAACTGGTTGATCAGGTTGCAAATGTTCTGACCAAAATCAAAGTTGACATTATTAGAGGACCGCTGGAATCTAGGTATAAAAACAGAAGCTCGTACACTGTGGACTTTAGAGATCCAGACGGTTACATTATTGAAGTCGCAACTAAATCAATAAAGGGTCATGGCAAATAAACTTTTTTTCGCCGGAGGATTTCTATACAATCCAAAAACAAAGTCAGTTTTACTGCATCTGCGGGACAACAAAACACCAAACAGTCCGAACCAGTGGGCATTTTTCGGCGGGACCAATGAGGGTGATGAATCGCCGAAAGAGTGTCTTATAAGAGAATTGAATGAAGAGCTGGGAATCGACATACCGGAACAGGATATCAAACCGGTATGTGATTACCTCAATACGAATCGCGGCACTTGGCGATACGTTTTCTATATCCAAAGCGAGCTTGATAAATCCCAAATGAAACTAGGGGAGGGCGCGGACTTTGACTGGATCCCGCTCACAGAGGTTTTTGATTACGATCTTTCCGAAAAAACCGCAGACGATTTGAAAATTTTCTTACAAACAATATGAGCGAAAAGGGCGAAAGAGAACGGCGGCTGCGAAAACTGCAGTGCGCCGGCAAAAAAAAGTATTCCAGCCAAGCCGATGCCGGCGGCGCCATCGCTTGGATTGTTGAAAACAGGCATGTCTCAGGCCTACACGCCTACAAATGCGACTTCTGCGGCAACTTGCACATCGGCCATGCTTAAAATTCTTTCAGCGATACTCAATACCCCATGGAGCACGCTCGGGCTTCTATTGAGCATGTTATCATTTCCACGCGAATTTAAAATTGACCGCCGAGGCGTTATAATTATTGACGTAAAACGTTTGTGGGTAAGTGAGTTATTTCTATGGCGGCGAGTAAGAGGTTTTACCCTGGGCAATGTCATTCTTTTATCCGAAGTGGCCGAGAGCTCAACCTTGGATCATGAAATGGTTCACGTAAAACAATTTATTGAAGTTCCCATGGTTTTCCCTGTTCTATATATCATCGAATGCTTCAAAAACGGTTATCTGAAAAACAAATATGAACAAATCAGCTAAGCCTGGAAAATATCGACATTTCAAAGGCGGGGAATACGAAGTGGTTGGCGTGGCCAAGCATAGCGAAACGCTTGAGCCCCTCGTGGTGTACCGCGCGCTCTATGGGCGACGCGGACTCTGGGTTCGCCCCGCTAAAATGTTCCTGGAAAAAATTGATCACAATGGCGAAAAAATCCCAAGATTCAAATTTATAAAAAAATGAAGGTTGTTGACCTGACGCACCCGATATCAGAGAACACGCCTGTTTACCCGGGGGACCCGATGGTTCAAATCAAAACATCCTCGGAAATCGGCAAAGATGGCTATGCGGACCACCTGGTCTCTTTTGGCACTCACGTCGGCACCCACATGGACGCCCCCGCGCACATGATTCCAGGAGGGAAAAAACTTGGACAGTTCCCAATTGAAAAATTTGTCGGTAGCGGGACCCTGATTGACGTATCAAAAAAGAAGCAAATCGATAATACCTCCATATCGAACGTGAAAATTCGCGAAGGGGACATAGTACTATTTTACACGGGATGGGACTCAAAGTACCTCGATTCTCAATACTTTACTGAATATCCGTTGCTAACCGAATCCTTGGCGCGGGAGCTCGTGACAAAAAAAGTTAAAATCGTTGGCACTGACACCTGCAGTCCGGACAAAGCGCCGTTTTCTGTCCACAAAATACTGCTCGGCAACGAAATATTGATTATCGAGAACCTGACTAACCTGCAAAAACTCACGAATAAAAATTTTATAGTTTACGCCCTGCCTCTTGCCTCAAACCTCGACGGGGCTCAAACCAGAGCGATCGCGGTTTATGAATAAAATTATTACCACGCTCTGTCTGCCGCTTGCGGAGAGTAAAATCTTGCTCGGCATGAAGAAGAGGGGATTTGGAGCCGGGCGGTGGAACGGTTTCGGCGGCAAAGTTGGCGCCGGGGAAAATATTGAAGAGGCGGCCAAACGCGAACTTACCGAAGAATGCGGACTCGCAGCGAATAAGCTCATCGCCGCCGGAATTCTAAATTTCGAATTTGAAACCGGCGAGGAACCGATCGAAGTCCACGTATTTACAACGAGTGAATTTCAGGGCGTGGCCAAAGAGACGGAAGAAATGCGACCGGCCTGGTTTGAACTTGATAATATTCCTTTCGGAGAGATGTGGCCGGACGACCGGCACTGGCTCTGCCCCTGCTTCTGGCCGGAAAAAAATTTAAAGGCCGCTTCGTATTTCAGGGCTACGACAAAATTGTGAACCATGAACTTGAGGTCTTGCCCAAAGGCAAACCGACTGCTATAATGGGATAAATTCCGAGAGATGACAAAGACCAGAATATACCTCCAGTTTATAGGCATCATTCTACTGGCAGTAGCTGCCGGTTTTATTGTTGCCGACAAGCTTTCATGGGTTAAAATCGACAAAGTTTTCCCTTTCCGGTTGGGCCTCGACTTGCAGGGGGGAACCCACCTCGTCTACGAAGGCGACCTCAAAAGCATCGCCCAAGGCGACCGCGAGGACGCTATGAATTCGGTTCGCGAGGTCATTGAGCGGCGGGTCAATGCCTACGGCGTTGCCGAACCGATGATCCAAATCTCGGGTAGCGACCGCCTCATTGTCGAGTTGCCTGGCGTGAAAGACCTGGAAGGCGCGGTGAAACAAATCGGACTTACCCCGTTTTTAGAATTTCGAGAGCCGGACCCGAGCTACCAGCCGCCAAGTGACCCCAACCAAATTGACCTGCAAAAACAATTCAAACCAAGCGGACTTTCGGGCAAACATCTGAAACGCTCTGACATCAGCTTCAACCAGACAACTGGGGAGCCCGAAATTTCACTTGAGTTCAACGACGAGGGGAAAAAACTGTTTTCTGAAATCACTGCCCGCAATGTTGGCCAACCAGTCGCCATCTTTCTCGACGGGGCGCCTTTGTCGATTCCCGTGGTCCAACAGGAAATCACCGCTGGCAAGGCGGTAATCACCGGCAAATTCACGGTCGACGAAGCGAAGCAACTGGCGAGCCGTCTCAATGCCGGCGCGCTTCCGGTGCCGATCAAACTCCTCCAACAGCAAAACATCGGGCCGTCGCTCGGAAAAATCTCCATAGAAAAAAGCATACTTGCGGGACTCATCGGTTTTCTCGCCGTTACCCTGTTTATGTTTTTCTACTATCGCGTGCCGGGTGTTATCGCTGTGCTCGCCCTCGCCGTGTACACCCTTTTGAACCTGGCGATATTCAAAATGGTGCCAGTGACACTTACTCT
>Ga0209542_10008220_pt1 | contig 19564 bp, 18 predicted proteins | sample RifCSPhighO2_01_FD_184028 | JGI IMG/M metagenome (GOLD analysis project Ga0209542, IMG submission 184028) | Soil microbial communities from Rifle, Colorado - Rifle CSP2_plank highO2_0.1 (SPAdes) (version 2) | ecosystem: Environmental > Terrestrial > Deep subsurface > Rock core/Sediment ...
AAAGTCGCTAGCTTCGCATTGCTTTGGATAAAGTGTTTTCGCGGGGGGACTTCATCGCCCATAAGCATTGTGAAAGTCGCATCTGCTTCTTCGGCGTCATCGACCGCTACCTGCTTTAAAATTCTGTTTGCAGGATTCATTGTGGTCTCCCAAAGCTGTTCAGGATTCATTTCTCCAAGACCCTTATAGCGCTGAATTGAAATATTAAGCTTTGTGTTTTTTTCTCTTACTGCTTTAACAACCTTGTCTTTTTCATCATCAGAGTAAGCGTATTGAATTTCTTTTCCTGCTTGGACTTTGTACAGTGGCGGCTGAGCTATATAAAGATAACCATGTTTTATGATATCGGGCAGATGTCTGTAGAAAAAAGTTAATATGAGAGTTTCGATGTGTTCCCCGTCTACATCAGCATCAGTCATGATAATAATTCTGTGATACCTTAGTCTCTCAAACTTCACCGTTTCGCCTATTCCCATTCCAAGTGCGATTATTAAATTTTTAAGTTCTTCGTGCTCGATTATCTTATCAAGTCTTGCCCTCTCAGTGTTAAGAATTTTTCCTCCAATAGGGAGAATGGCCTGAAACTTCCTATCTCTTCCCTGCTTTGCGCTTCCGCCTGCCGAGTCACCCTCTACTATATATAGTTCTGATATGGCCGGGTCTTTTTCTTGACAATCCGCGAGTTTGCCCGGAAGAGATGAGCCTTCAAGCGCACCCTTTCGTAATATTGCCTCTTTGGCAGCTTTCGCAGCAAGTCTTGCCTTGGCAGCCAGATAAACCTTCTCAAGGATTTTTCGTCCGTCAGTAGGATTTTCCTCAAAATAAGTACTTAAACCTTCTTTTACAATTGTCGAAACCAATGGTTGGATTTCGGCATTACCAAGTTTTCCCTTAGTCTGCCCTTCAAACTGAATTTTATCCTGCGGCATTTTTACAAAAACGACAGCTGTCAGTCCTTCTCTCGTATCGTCTCCTGTTATAGAATCTTCCTCGGATTTAAACGATCCTATTTTTTTACCGTAATCATTTATTGCCCTTGTTAAGGCCATTCGGAACCCTGTAAGATGAGTTCCCCCGTTTACGGTATTTATGACATTTACATAGCTTTCTACGTTTTCCGTATACCCATTGTTATATTGAAGTGCGACCTCTACTTCAACTTCACCAACCTGTTTTGTTATGAAAATCGCCTTATGAATGGGGTCTTTATTTTCATTAAGCCTTATGACCAAAGAGGTTATCCCGCCTTCAAAATAATAATTTACTTCTTTGGCCGGGTCGGTCCTTAGGTCGTAAAGATGAAAATAAAGACTTGGCACAAGGTATGCCCTTTCTCTTATTGCTTTTTTTACAGTGTCGAAATCAAATTCAATTGTTGAGAAGATATCGTTGTCGGCCAAGAATGTAGCAGCGGTTCCGGTTTTCCGATCGTCTTTAAAATTGGAGAGCTCAATCTTTGACTTCGGTACAATTTCTACTTTTGTCTTGGGTGCTCCTCTTTGGTACTCTTGTCTATGAAATTTCCCGTTTCTTTTTACTTCAACCCACATCCATTTGGAAAGTGCGTTTACAACTGACGATCCTACTCCGTGAAGACCCCCCGAGATTTTGTAAGCAGAGCCGCCAAATTTTCCTCCTGCATGAAGTTTGGTCATGACGATTTCAAGAGCGGATTTCTTAAACTGCGGCATTATATCTACTGGAATTCCACGTCCGTCATCAACAACTGTTGCCGAGTTGTCTTCGTTAAGAGCAATCCAGACGTTTTTCGCATGTCCTGCAAGAGCCTCGTCAACCGCGTTATCAATAATCTCCCGCAAGGTTTCATGAAGTCCGATTACATCGGTTGATCCGATATACATTCCAGGCCTTTTACGTACCGGCTCTAGGCCTTCTAAGACTTGAATGGTTTTTGCAGAATAATCAGAGGATATTTTCTCTTGAGGTTTATCTTTGTCCAGAGCCATTAGTTAATTATACAAAATTTCAACCTCAATTTCCACAATCAGTAGAAAATTTAAACAGATGAAAGTTTAAGATTTGATTTTGTTAAATAGAAGTATTACATTTATTACTATTATACTAGTATATTAGTAATTGGAGAAATATGAAGCAGGAAGAAGTTTAGTTTAAGGTAGGAGTACTAATATATTAGTGATTCACTCCTAAACTCTTCTGCGGAGTTTTCTGAGGCGTTCTATGGAAAGATTTATTAGATATCTTGGATAGTTTATTACATAATCCTGCGCCTGAAGGTATTCGACATCTTCTCCACCGAAGCCTCGTTTGAAAATAGATAAACCATAGAATCTGTGTTTCGGATCATTAGCAACGCCCCATAGATTATATCTTTTAAAACCTCTTTCTTTGGCTTGCCTTATCGCCTCCCACTGTATAAGATATGCGCCGGGATAATTTCTTCCCTCATCCGTACGAGCGCCGTAATGGTAGACCGCCTCCTTTCCGTAAAAAATTATAAAAGCTTGAGCTAAAAGTTTTTTTTCAAGAAAAGCATTATATAAGAGTGCAAGATTATTCTCTGCCAAAATTTTAAATTGTTCGTGTAAATATTCATAGGGAAAAGGAACAAATCTCTGGCGAAGCGATGTCTCAACCTGAAGATCGTAGAAATTTTTTATATCTTTTGGATTTGAGGAGGTAGTTATTTTAATATTTTCTTTTTGGGCCCTTTTTATTTCGTATCTTGTCGTTTTTCTCATATTCCGCAGGAGTTCTTCCTCGGACTTTGCTATATCAAGCTGTGATGTAAGTTGGGCATGAAGGTGCATAGGAGCATTAATAAAACCGCATTTTTTAAAGAGATTTTTTGAAAAATCATTTGACAATAGCTGAGGTCTTACCCTTGCAAAAGCGCAATCCTTAAGAAATGTAATCTTTTTTATTTCTTTGCAGAAAGTTTGCGTCATGTCCTCATCTTCCCAGTCAATTATCGGCCCTCCGGGGACTATGAGGTGCTTTCCTCTTCTAGCTTTTTCAACAATTGAGAGCATAACCCCCCTGAGCTTATTGTTTTTATAAAAACCTGTTCTTACAATTTCTTGTCCCAGGTTTTCGTGAAACTGTCCCCAGTACCATGACTGAAGAAAATTGGCTTCTTCTCTTTTGCTTAAGAAGCTCTCCCATCTCTCTTTACTCTCAATTGTTTTAATTTTTATCTCAGCCATTCTGTTATAAGTTTTGACAAATAAAGCGCCTGCTTTTCAGATATATTTTTATGAGTTGGAAGATTTACAATTTTTTGCGAAATTTCCTGCGCATTTGGGCAATCATTTCCGTAATCTATCTTTTCCATAAATCTTTTCGGAGAAATTGGTGCATCATACCAAATGTCCGAAAGATGAAATCCATTATTTCTTAAGTGTCTTATCAAACCATCGCAATTGTCTAGGAAAATTGGAAAACGTAAATTAGAAGAGCTATCTATTAGAGAAGTAATCTTTTCAAATAATATTTCAGAAGGCAAGTTTTCTTTATAAATCTTTGCAATTTTCCTTCTATGGCCTATATCATTTTTAAGATTTTCCAGAGAGTAGAGTGCAAGGGATTGATAGGATTTAGGAAGAGAGATCAATCCGTATAGCGAGTCATCCATAGGCATAGATAAAACATTCGTCTTTTTTAATAAGTAGTGCAGAAGTTTACCCATTCCTAAATTGTAAGTAGATCTAATAAGCAAAGTAAGTAAAGGATAAAAACAATCTAAAACTTGTTTTTTAAGTGACGGATCTGAAAATTCTGAATTCTGAATTCTGAATTCTGAATTTCTTATAATCAGTGCTCCTCCGGATATTCCGTCAATTATTTTATCCTGACTAAATGAAAGGATTGTTATATCCCCTACTGTTCCGACTTGCTTGCCGTTTTTATAAACCGAACCTGCGCTGTGCGCTATGTCTTCAATTAAAATTAACCCTTTTTCTTTGCAAATTTTTGTTATCTCTTCAATGTCACATGGATACCCTAATGTGTTTTGTACAATGACTGCTTTTGTTTTATTATTAAATTTCTCTTTTAAAGCCTGTGGTGAAAAATTCAAATCATCTTTTGGAATATCTATCAGAATAGGTCTACAACCTGCTTCTTTTATAGCTTTGTAAACTGCATAACATGTAAAGCCGTTTATAACAATTTCTGAATCTTTTGGTAGTTCCAAGGATTTAAGCGCCAGGGTTATGGTCTGCCTACCTTTAAATAATAAAACTGTCTGCCCGCCATATCTTCTTTCCAGTAATTCCTTAAGATTACTTCCGGCTCCCCCTAACAAGGCCTTTATGGCGAAGCCAAGATTGTAATTTGAGCCGAGCGAGTTGAAAATACTCATAAATAAGAGACAGAATTGTTATATTGCTTCATTGTTAAATTGTTTAGCGATAATATCTACAACTTCTTGCACGTGGGTAAACTGTGGGGAATGCCGGGCGTTATTGACTATATACAATTTGCTATTGGCAATTTGCCGGTTTAGTTCCCTTGCATCCGAAAGCGGAGTTATGCTATCTTTTCTCCCCCATATTATAATAGCGGAGTTTATAATTCTATCGGGTTCCAAAGTTTTGTCTGATTCTATGAGGCTTGTCATGGTTTTTCTCATAATTTCATTTGCCTTTTTATAATCGCTCTCCCCTGCCAGCATATATAAAAATTTTCTTGCCGGCACAAAGGAAAAAATTTTCCTACCGGTTTTTGCCAGTAATTTAAAAACTTTTCTTTTGATTTTTACTGGAAGATCATTGTGGTAAATTCCTGCGCTGTCAATCAGGATTAACTTTTCAATCTTGTTCTGATACTTTAAGGCAAAATTCATTGCAATTCTTCCCCCGTTTGAATGACCAATAAGTATAATTTTCTTTTCATTCTTCACTTTGTCGAAAAGCCAATCGACATAGTTTTCTATCGTCCATGGTGATTCTATTTCATCTGTTAATCCCGGGATTTTAAGAAGAAGCGGGCTTAGTTTATTATTCTTTAAAGCAGACATGAAGAGTTGCCATTTTTCAAGGGAATAGGACCAACCGTGCAAAATATAAATCTTTGTTCTTGGTTCTCTATTCATAGGTCTTCTCATAGGTCTTCGTTTACTCATAGTCCGAATTTTCTTCTCCGTGCCTCCCAAACTTTCTCACGTCTTGGAAGTAATTTGGAGTTTTTTCTATCAGCGAGTAAATACTCAATAATTCCTTCCAAAAATCTGGCTCCTTTAAATAAGACTGTTTCTCCGCCTTTTAGGTTGCCTTTTATATAGGAAAGTGCTTCTTTGGGCATTGGAAATTTTTCAGTTTTTATTTTTAGTTTTAAAAGCTTTGGATATGTATGTTTCGAAAGTCTTGGGCCGACCAGAATGATTCTTTTTGCTCCAACTTCCATAATCTTCTCAGCAAGTTTTTCATGTTCGATCCCTTCTTCCTGACCAAGTTCTATCATATCACCCAGAACGAGCCATTTATCTTCCGATGGATACCGCGCAAACATATTCAGAACCGAAGCGACTCCATCAGGGGTAGCATTGTAAGTGCAGTCTATAATAGTAGTATCTTTGATTCCTGAGAAGATATTGCTTCTTCCCGGAGGCAGGGAAAAATTTTTGAAAGATAAATCGGGCCTTATCTTTAATTTCTCAAGCAGTAAAAATGATATTTGAAGAGCATAGAAAAACTCTTCTGGTAGTAATCTTAAGAACTCATAAGTTTTATCGCCTGCTTTAAAAACCGTTTTGTTTTTAAAAACTTTATAATCGTCAAGCTTAGTTATTGAGACCTTCTCTATAGGGGTATCTGATCTTCCAAGCTGCATTTTTACAAATTTAGAGTCCCCATTTACAATAGACAATTCCTTTGTGTATTCGAGAAAATATCCAAATTCATAAGCTACTGCCTCTTCCGCCGTGGCAGCCTTTCCATTTAGTACTTGATTGCCGAAGTTTGCTGTATGAGTTTTTCCGCTTCCCATCCAAAGAGTTATGTCTGGTTTTAATAATGATGCTAAATATTTGCCTTCTCCCGGCCTGTCGCAATCGGCTTCGACTATGTATATTTTTTGCCTTGGAGAAGGCAAAAAAATTGACAGCGGAGTTTTCAGTATTAAATCTAGCCACTCTGTAACTTCTAGACTTTTTCTTTTTAAACCCAATATGTCGAAAGAAATTCCGTAAGTACTGTTGGCAAGGTATGAATACTTGGCTCTATCCCCAAGTTGAGACGCCAACAGGTGAAGAAGGGACGTTTTACCGCTTGAGCCTGTAACTACTATTATATAAGGTTTCCAAAACACAAGCCTCACCTTCGCAAAAAACCGAAAGTAATAAGAAAGCGGAAAATAAAAGAATTTTTTTAATTGTGAAAACATTAACCCTATAATTTTACCAAAAAGCAATGCTTAGCGCGAGGCAACGGGGATTTTATGCCATTCTCTCGTAAAGCTGTGGTCTCGTGTTCCAAAGAACGCAAGACCGGTTTTCCCTACAGTTTTTTCTACAAACTCAATAAATCTTAACCATTTCTCTCCCATTTCATCCGGTGTTTCTCCTATTTTTTCTTTTCCACATCCAGGCTCACATATATCAAATTCCTGTCTTAATCTAATAAGCCCGTCTGGATACTGATCTACTCGTGAAGTTTGACCTCCTAAGTCTGCAAATTGCACTGCAAGTCTTACGATTTGCGCTTCTTTCCTCCATTCCCAAGGCAAACTTCTTATTAGCTCATTCCCCTCTGCTTTCTTTTCCCCGTTATACGGAAAAGACGTTCCATGAATACCGATAATTACAAGCTTTTTGACTTTATCTTGATTCAGACAGTCAGGTAATCCTATTTGATCAATTGCTTCAATCGCAGCTCTTTTGCTTTCCCTAATATGAATACTGGCTCTGTCTATGAAGCTCTTGTAAGGGTTTGCGTTGTAAACGTATCCATCATCATGGTGTAGCCCCGCAATTGGAATTGAAAACGCTCCATCCAAAGAGAGGTGTCTTGAGAATCTATTTTCGCGAGAAAGAATCGCTCTTGTTACAGAAGTTGCATCAAAACCGGTTTGGGATACCGCATGATCCGCATTATGGTAATGCAAGTTTGCATTGGGCTTACCATTTTTTCTCATGTGTTCTTCCGGAAGGAATTTTCGTAAAGCATTTGCGTAATGCGCGTAAAGACACCATAAAAGTTCTCCTCGATTCTCGTAAAATAAAGGTGTAGTAAAGCAAAGCTTTGTCATCTCGCCCAGGACAGTTTTGTCTACAACCTCGGGCTTCTCACCCATTCTCAAAGGATAATGTTCCACCTCAACTGTTTTCATATAGCTTAATTTTACAATCTAAATTCTTAAGTTCTGTTCTTTGGGGCACAATTATAGCAGTTTTATCCTGCGGTGGTGAAGCTCTATTCTCCCCTCTTCCCTAAGGTTATTTAACACTTCGGTAACTCTTGCTCTTGTCGCACCTATTATTACGGCCAGTTCTTCGTGAGAAAACAGTATTTCACCTTCTTTGAAGAATTGAGACAGTATCTTAAGGGACTCAAGAGTCCTCTCTTCCATTTTTTTTGACATAATATTTTCCACCCTTCTTGTAAAATTCCTAAGCCTTCTTGATAATAGGACAAGTAAGTTTATTGAAATTTCCGGATGTCTTTTTAGCAGATTTATAAAGTTTGCTTTGGTAAGAATAAATACCTCTGTTTCTTTTATAGTTTCAACAGTTGCGGATCTGGGTAGTTCCTCAATTATACCCATCTCGCCTATAGTTTCTCCTTCTCCCAAAAGTGATAGATTTACCTCTTGTCCTTGGGGCGTATCCCTGAATGCTCGTGTTAAACCTCTTATAATAAAATATATCGAATCCGATTGGTCATCCTGGAAGATGAATATTGTTTTTGGTGGGAGTAGCTTATAGTGGATAAACTCCGAAACCGACAACAGCTCTCTATCGGACAAGTCCTTAAAAATACTAAAACTTTTAAGTCTCGGTATCTTATCTTTTATGTCCATACAATCTTATAAATACGGTAAAGAATGCTATAGTTCTGTTCTCTAGGGCACATTTAGATTGATAAAAGTATGTTTTCCAAGATAAAACGGTGATTTACGTTAGTGTTCTGTAGGTTGTAACGTCCTTCCTCAAGTTTTCTTATTATTCTCATTAACGCTTCTATATCGCCTTTTTTATCCGATTTTATTTTCGAAAGCAGAATTTTTCTTATCCCCAAGATTGCTTTTTCTATCCAAGATAACGCTTCCTCTCTGCTACCCGCCTTATCCTGTGCGAGTTTTAGCTTAAATCCAGAATCCTTTGTGCTCAAATTTCCTATTAGTTTTTCAAGCTCCGATATGTCTTTCCCCGTCAGTATCTCTTTTTCATCTTCAAGTAATACGGTCTTACATCTGGAAAGTATCGTAGGAAGCAACAGGTTAGGGTTTTGGACAATAAGAAAAATGTATGCACTAAGAGGTGGCTCCTCCAGAATTTTAAGAAGCGCATTCTGGGATTCAATTGTTATCCCATTTATAGCATTAATTATAAATGCCTTATTTTTACCCCGAAGGGGTTTTAGGAAAAGTTTTTTTTGTATGTTCCTGACATCTTCTATTCCAACCTGTTTTTCAAAAAACTCAATTGAAATATCCAGCTTATCAATTTTATTTTTTTTAGAAATTTTTAAGATATGCTCAAATGCTTTTTCACTATTTTTTGATGCCAAAACGAAAGATCTCATAAGTTTCTCTTCCTTGACCCGTCTAATTTCAGCATTCACCTTTTGAGGTATTATTCATACACGGCTCATGCTTCAATTTCGCCGGGTCTTCGGAAATTTGAATATACTCAAATTTCCTTGACATTATAGCTTATTTTTACTTAGTATAGAAGTAATGCCCGCTACAGATTTTGATACAGATTCTATAAGGTCTACGATACTTGATATCCTGCTTTTCGAGCATATTCTGACTCCTTCTCAGGCTGAAGAGATAAAAGTAAAAGCTGCAAGTCTTGGAAAATCTCATGAAGAGGTTTTATTGTCATCCGGCTTTACCACCTCAGAAAAAATTGCAGAAGCAAAAGCTAAACTTCTAGGTATTCCCTTCATTTCGCTATCATCAGCCTCCTTTTCTCCGCTTGCGCTCTCAATGATACCAAGAGTTATTGCCGAAAGATTTCTGCTTATCCCCTTTCTGTTCAATGAGAAAACAAGGGTTTTATCGGTGGCAATGGCAAATCCTGTGGATCTTGAAGCATTGGAGTTTGTAAGACAAAAAACCGGCCTTTCCCTAAAGACGTTTGCTGCATCTGAAGAAGACTTAAAAAAAGCAATTCGTCAACAGTATAGACAAGAGATTGTGGGAGAAGTTGGCGAAGCTTTAAAACAAACAGAAGAACTTGAAAAGACAAGAACTATAGACAGCAGGGAAATTGCTGAGATAATAAAAGAGGCCCCAATTGCCAAAATCGTATCTACCATCCTTGAGTATGCAGTTTCGAGCAGGGCCTCCGATGTCCACTTAGAGCCTCAGGAAGACAGAATTAGAGTTAGATATAGGATTGATGGTATTTTGTACGACAGGCTCAGCTTACCAAAGACAGTGCAGGAGGCCGTTATATCTCGCATAAAGATCCTTTCGAATATGAAGATAGATGAGCACAGGTCTCCTCAGGATGGTCGTTTTAATTTTAAAGTGGAGAATAATGAAGTGGACCTTCGTATTTCGGTAATGCCCACTACTTTTGGTGAGAAGATAGTTATGAGACTTCTTCGCAAATCAGGAGGGATACCCACTCTTCAAGAGCTCGGCCTTACAGGTATGTCTCTTAAGAACCTAGAAACGGCAATTTTACGTCCACACGGCATTATTATAGTTTGCGGACCCACGGGAAGCGGTAAAACCACTACTCTTTATGCTGTCTTGGAAAAACTCAACACAACAAGAGTTAACGTCATGACTCTGGAAGATCCGGTTGAATACCAGATGCAAGGGGTAAATCAAGTGCAGATCAATTCGGCCGTAGACCTAACCTTCGCAACAGGACTACGATCATTTTTGCGCCAGGACCCCAATATAATCCTTGTCGGAGAAATTAGAGATAAAGAGACTACTGAGCTTGCTGTTCAGGCTTCTCTTACCGGGCATTTGGTTTTCTCAACACTCCATACGTCAGACGCGGCAGGGGCAATACCGCGTCTTACAGATTTGGGTGCTGAACCATTCCTTCTCTCTTCAACTATGAATGCAGTTGTAGGACAGAGAATTGTAAGAAAAATCTGTGTTTCGTGCAAAGAGTCTTATCTACCGCTTCGGCAAATTACCGCCGAGATAAGAAATGTCCTGGGAAAACTTTTTCCAAAACCAGATAACAGCGAAATGAAACTATACAAAGGGAAAGGCTGTGATAAGTGCGGGGGCTTCGGATACTTAGGGCGAATAGGAATATTTGAGGTTTTACCAATTTCCACAAAAATTTCCAATCTGATTCTCGAGCACCCCAGCTCGACTACTATAGAAAAAGAGGCTGTTGAGGAAGGTATGATAACAATGAAGCAAGACGGCTACCTGAAGGTACTTGCGGGTATAACAACGCCAGAGGAAGTAATAAGAGTAGCGCAGGAATAAGATTAATAATACCAATGTCAAATACTACCAATAAATACCAATAATTCAATATCTATTTATTTGAAATTTGTAGTATTTGTAGTATTAGTTAATTACGACTGAAAGGAGTTTATGGATATACAACAGCTTCTCCATATTACGGTCAATAACAAGGCATCGGATCTCCACCTTATTCCCGGAGTCCCCCCGGCTCTTCGTATTGATGGCTCACTAATCTATGCTTCCAATGCTCCTGCTCTCTCTCATGAAGAAACCCACAGTATGATCTTCTCACTCCTTAATCAATCTCAGAAAGAAAAGTTTATCCTCAATAAAGAATTGGATTTCTCCTTCAGTTTTTCGGGTGCTACCGGACAAATGGGTCGATTTAGGGCAAACATTTATTTCCAAAAAAGTTTAATTTGTGCGGAATTCAGATTTCTTGAGCCAAAAATAAAAACAATTGAAGAGCTTAATCTTCCTAAAAATCTTCATAATTTCTCCTCGCTTAGGCAAGGCTTGGTTCTGGTTACAGGCCCTACGGGTCATGGGAAGTCGACCACACTCGCCGCAATAATAAACGAAATAAATCTAAACAGAGCTGTTCATATACTTACGATTGAAGATCCCATTGAATACATTTATCCTCCGGGGAAAAGTTTAATATCTCAGCGGGAGATGGGCCAAGACACTAATTCATGGCAGACAGCTCTGCGGTCTGCACTCCGTGAGGATCCGGATGTGGTTCTCGTAGGAGAGATGAGAGACCCTGAGGCGATAGCGTCCACCATAACAGTTGCGGAAACAGGACATTTGGTCTTTTCAACCCTTCATACCAACTCTGCTTCCCAAAGCATAGATAGGATAATCGACTCGTTTCCGTCGAGTCAACAGGCTCAAATCAGAACACAACTTGCAGTTACTCTTAAAGGAATTATTTCTCAAAGATTGCTGCTGCAGATATCAGGAGGGAGAATACCGGCAGTTGAACTTCTTCTTGGAACTAATGCGGTCGCCAGTAACATAAGAGATGGGAAAACTTATTTAATTGACTCTATTATTCAAAACTCTCAGGATATAGGGATGATACCTCTTGAATCATCACTTGCCTCTTTGGTTACAACAGGAGCAATAAGTCTTGAAACCGCCAGGAGCTATGCCTTAAGGCAAGATGAACTCTTACGACTCGTAGGCTAATATGAGACTTAGATACAAAGCAGTTACGAAAGAAAATAAAATAGTAAGGGGTCTACTTGAGGCAAAGGATACAGATGAAGCCGTGCGCTATCTTAGAGGTAAGGAATTAATACCCATTACTGTCTCTTCCGAGAGCAGGAATGAAATGGCAAAATATTTCCCTTTTTTAAATAAAGTAAAACAATCAGATCTCATACTTTTTACCCGCCAGCTTTCATCAATGCTTAACTCCGGCCTTACTCTTATTAAGTCTTTGGAGATATTAAGAGAGCAAATAAACAGCCAAACAATGAATGAGATTATTGGTGGAATAATCGCAGACATAGAGGAAGGAAAGACTTTATCCTCTGCTATCTCAAGGTATCCGGATATTTTTTCTCCTATTTATGTTTCTATTATTAAATCCGCCGAATCATCGGGACTGCTTGATAGGGCGTTATCTCACTTGGCAGATAATCTTGAGAAACAGGCAAAATTAAGAAATACTATCCGCTCGGCGCTTACCTACCCAACTATAGTCGTTATTCTTATGTTTGTCGTAGTTTTTATAATGATGACAGTTGTAATCCCACAGCTATCCGGTCTTTATGAAAATTTGAATGTTGAGCTACCGCTTCCTACAAAAATCATAATGAAATTATCGGATTTTATGACAGTTTCCTGGCCTTTAATAATAGTAATCGTGGGTTTGGCAGTATTTCTTTTTAGGAGATGGCACAAAACTGATGCAGGGAAGTTGGTGATAGATAATTTAATTCTTAAAGCTCCAATCTTTGGAAACTTGTCGAAAAAAGTTATTCTTACGGAATTCTCAAGAACTTTTAGTCTCCTTGTAGGATCAGGCACTCTCGTAGTAGACTCCTTAATGCAGACGGCCGACACTCTAGGAAACATACATTATAAAAATGCAATTATTGTTATCGCCAAGAAGGTCGAAAACGGGGTTTCAGTCGGAGATGCCCTTTCCTCATATTCATTGTTCCCCCCTCTTCTTACGCAACTTGTCAAAATTGGGGAAGAGACGGGAAAGCTTGACGAAACACTTCTTAAAGCATCGGAGTATTTCGAGTCAGAAGCGGATCAAAGTGTCAAGATGTTAACAACATCCCTTGAGCCGATAATTATGGTAACACTTGGTGCTGGAGTAGCATTTCTACTGGTATCTGTCATAACTCCTATCTATAGTTTAATTTCCTCAATAAAATAGCGAATAACGGCTAGCTCGATGGAGAATTAAGATTCAGGATTTAGAAATTTAGCCTCAAAATACCCCCTTGACAAGCAATTTCTTTTCTGTTCTACTTAATATATACATGAAATTTGGTCTGCCCAAACTTTTTAAGAAATCCCGCGGATTTACTCTCATTGAGCTTCTTGTAGTCATTGCGGTTCTCGGAGTTTTAGCAGCAATTGTTATTGCAGCGGTTAATCCGGTTGAACAACTTGCAAGAGGAAGAGATGCATCAAGAACCTCGGGTGTCGTAAGTCTTGGTAAGGCTCTTCAAAACTATTACACACAAAAAGGTGCATGGCCGGATGTTGCAACTTGGGATACTGATCTTACAACAACAACAAAAGAATTAAACGTATTCCCCGTAGTCCCCTCGGGAGTAGCAACAGGCTGTACTGCAACAGCTGGAGAAGCTGATCTTGCAGGAGCCAACAGTGGAACAGCAGGTTCGGGGTATTGTTACAAAGCAGATGCAGCAACAAGTGTTACTACTAATGTTCTTTATACCGCTCTTGAATCTACTGCTCAGAAGTCAAAATGCCCTCTAGCTTCACCAGTAGCTTGGATGACCTGGTCATCGGCTGACGGAAAAGCTGGTGCTACTTGTACGGCAACAGGTAGCGAACCAGCGCCTGGTAGTCAAACATTCTATTAATTGACATAGCTTCATCCTTCTCTTTGGTAAAATATTCTGATACTCTTCTGTTATGATTCTTTTACTTATTTTCATTTTTGGTCTTTGTGTAGGAAGCTTTCTTAATGTTTTAATTGACCGGATACCCAAGAATGAGCAGGTATTTAAAGGAAGGTCTTATTGCGACAATTGCAAAAGAAAGCTTAAGTGGTATGACATGATACCGGTTACATCTTTTCTTTTCCTGCGGAGAAAATGCAGATACTGTCACTCCCCCATTTCGTTTTACTACCCCCTTGTGGAAATTTTGACAGGAATTATATTCATTTGTGTCTACTTTTATGTTTTAAAACTAAATAATTTACCATTTACCATTTTCCATTTATCATTTGATTCAACAATTGAGCAATTCAGCAATTTAACAATAAATTATGTCTACCTTCTGTTTATTACATGCTCTCTCATTGTCATATTCTTCTCAGATCTTAAGTATGGTATTATCCCCGATAAAATCATTTTCCCGGCAGTAATTATTACCATTGCTTATCAAGTATTAAGTATTTTGTATCCTCAAATCATCAATAATCAATTATCAATCTTCAATTCCCTATTCTCAGCTACTTCCGCATTTATTTTTATGTTTTTGCTTTTCTTGATAACCAAAGGCAAAGGGATGGGGTTTGGAGACGTGAAGTTCGCTTTTCTTATGGGCTTGGTTCTTGGTTTTCCAAATATTATAAGCGCTTTCTACCTGGCGTTCTTGACAGGTGCAGTCGTAGGTATCATACTAATTATATGGGGAAAAAAGAAGCTAGGCGACGGAAAAATTCCCTTCGGCCCCTTTCTGGTATTAGGAACCTTCTTAAATCTTTTTTTGGGTTCTCAAATTATTCAATCGGTTTTACGTTGGTTGAGCTTTTAGTTGTTATTTCTGTTTTAAGTATTATTGGAACAGGAGTAATAGTTCTTTTAAATCCGGCAGAACAGATTAAAAAAGCCAATGACTCCAAAAGAAAGTCAGATCTTTCTCAGATTCAGAGAACTTTGGAAATTTACTACAATGATAATGGAAAATATCCTGCGCATAATACGACAGCTGTTTCCCCTGGTTGTCCTAAAGCGACTGACATATACAGAATTAATCCTCCTACCGGTTGCCAGAATTGGGGAAGCCAATGGGAACAATACAAAACTACGCTTCCGAAAGACCCGAAATCTTCAAGAAGCTACGCATATTGGGCAAGTTCCGACGGACAATCGTATGCTTTATATACATCACTTGAGAGAGCCAGTCTGGATTCACAAGCTTGTTCTTCGATTCCATGTACAAACGCAAGCAGTAGGGTTACGGTAAATGGTTGCGGAACTGGGATTTGTAATTATGGGGCTACAAGTTCAAACATTAGCCCATGATAAATTTAAAATTTAAAATTAAAAATTTAAAATTAATGAAGGGGTTTACTCTAATTGAGCTTCTTATGGTAATTGCAATTATCGGAGGAATTCTCGCAGGAATACTTTTTGCCAACTTTATAGGAGTAAGACAAAGAGCAAGGGATTCCCAGAGAAAAGCGGATCTTAACCAAATTCAATCGGCGCTTGAGTTCTATAGATCTGATGTGGGAAGTTATTTGTCTACAAATCCCGGAACACGTACGATTAGTTCAACCTGTCCCACAAACGCCTCTTTGACAAGTGGGAGCACAACGTATATGCAAAAAATACCATGCGATCCAAGTCCTCCGGGGACAGGCGTAACTGCCAAGTTCAAAGGAGGAAATTATGGCTATGAAGCAGATGCTGGGCTTAAAACATACTCTCTTTTTGCGTGCATAGAGAATTTAAATGATAATGATCCGAACTCGAATTCTCCAAATAACAATAGTTATGCAAATTGGTGTACCCCAAATCGGAAAGCATATGTTCTGAAAAACCCTTAAGAACAATTCCTAGCAATAAATGAGCATAGATTAAGTTTAAATTTTATGAAATTCAAGCATGTTGAAAAAGGTTTTACCTTGATTGAGTTAATGGTGGTTTTTTCTATTTTAGCCGTGTTATCTACGATTGGCGTTGCGGCTTTTGTTTCTTTTTCAAGAACTCAGACTCTAAATGCAGCGGCAAGCGATATAAAGTCAATGTTAAATCTTGCAAAATCGCGGGCGTACTCACAGGTAAAACCTTCTGTTACGCCATGTAACACAAGTCAGCTGGATGGCTATAAAGTTAAAATAGATTCTATGGGAGGATCTTATGATCTTATTGCACAGTGCGGAGGCTTAGATACCGCTCCCATAAGGACAGGGAGGCTTCCCTCGGGTTATAGCTTTACGACCGGTCCTCCCACTCCTCCGTCCACCTTTTTCTTTCCTGTAATAAAAGGAGGGGTTGTGGGTAATGGAAATGTCGGTATTAATAATGGGTTTGGCCAGTGGGCTATTATTAGTGTAAGTTCGGATGGAAATATAAACTGAATAGAAAAAGCATGTTGGATTGTTACTTTGTTAAATTGTTAAAGGTTCAGGGTGGACAGACACTTCTTGAAGTAATGATTGCATTAGGAGCAGCTACGTTGGTAATGTCTGCAATAGTTGTCGTAGTTATCTCGTCTCTTTCCAACGAGCAATTTGGAATAAGCCAAAATCAAGCTACTCACTTTGCTCAAGAAGGACTGGACGTGATAAGAAATACCTCTCAGTCTGATTGGGGAACTTTTGCTACTTACAATGGGTATTATTGTCTACCTGAAAACGGAACAGTGCCTACTCCGAGAACCGAACCAAGTTGTTCGCAGAATCTAAGCCCCTCTTTTGTTAGAGAAATTAGAATAGAAAGAAATAACTGCGTTTCGCCTACCCCACCTACAACAACAAATGGGAAAGTTACAGCGTATGTTAAGTGGTCCGACGGAAAATGTCCAGTTCTAGATCAATACTGTCACAAGGTTGAGTTGACATCATGTTTTTTTAAACCGATAACAGTTTCCTATCCTTAAAATGATAAAAGAAAGGAGCGGGTTTACCTTAATTGAACTTTTAGTTGTAATGGCAGTTGTTCTGGTCATTGGTACCATTGTTGTCGGAATACTCTTCTCCTCTCTTCGTGGATCAAATAAAGCAAGTTCGCTTGATAATGTAAGAAGAAACGGGAATTACGCAATAGAACAGATAGGAAAAATGATTAAATACGCACAATCCTTTGATGGGGTAAGTGCAGATACCAACCCAGCAAGTTACAAAACGAGTTGTTTTACCCAAATTCCCTCTTCACCCACCCCATCACCCGCCCCTGTTAATTATAAGTATATAAAAGTGACATCATTTGACGGAGGACAAACTATTTTTTCATGCATAAACGATACAGAGATAGCTTCTCTTAGCGCTAAGACAGGAATAAGTTCCAAACTGGTAGATACCTCAACTGTTCGAATAAGTTCCTGTTCTATCTTGTGTCAACAAGAAAGTATTGTGTCTCCCCCCAAGATAACTATTGGTTTTAAATTGACTAATGTTCCTCCGGGAGGTAGTAGTCTTTCGGAAAACCAAGCTTCCGTATTTTTTCAGACATCCATTACGACTAGGAATTATTAGGCCTAGTCGGGGTTGACACAAAGCTTGAGAGGCTGGTAATCTAAGATTATGGTCTTTAGAAAAAAAATTGGAGAGAGTGGACAAACACTTCTTATAGTAGTACTTACTATGGTTGTCTCACTTACGATTGGGTTATCTGTCATCTCAAGGAGTATTACAAATGTTAAGACATCTACCGAAGAAGCAAATTCCGCACAGGCCCTAGCGGCAGCTGAAGCAGGAATTCAGCGAGCAGCTACCAGCTGTGTTGCGCAGGACAATTGCAACATTGCTTCTTCTTTTAACAATCAAGCTGAATTTTCGACAAGAGTAACTCAGGCAAGAACTTCGTCGATTCCTTTAAATGGCGGAAATATTGTTCCTCAAGACGAGGGTATAGACCTGTGGTTAATGCCTCACAGGACTGATGGAGGATTGGACACAAATGCTTCAAGATGGAGTGGAGATCTCACAATTCACTGGGGAGATACCACTACGGGATGCGGTGAAGCAGCTCTTGAGATAATCCTAATAACAGGAAACCCATCAACTTCTACTCTCTCAACAATAAGATCCAAAAAATATACTGCAGATCCATGTTCTCCAAGAGCGGGGGGAAATGGGTTTGATACAATATCAAGTCCAAGGCCGGTAACTGCGAATCCACATACTCTTTCAGGAAAAACATTTCAATTTAGATACGTCTTAACAGGAGTTGACAGAGTTGCTGATGGTGTTTTAGTAAGAATTGTGCCGATTTATAAAAATGCAAATATTGCCGTTTCGGGAACAAATCTTCCAACTCAGGGATCTATTATTACTTCAACAGGTACTGCATCGGATGTGCAAAGAAAACTAAATGTGTATGCAGGGTATGCAATTTTGCCAATAGAATACTTCTCATACGGTATCCTATCGCCTAAGTCTCAATGAATAATAAAAAATCTTTCGGGCTAGATATTGGTCTTACTTCTATTAAGGCGGTTTGGCTGTCCAGGTCAAAGAGCAGCTTTGTAGTAGATGCGTCAATAACAGCTCCTTCCCCGTCAAAGGGAATGATGTCAGAGTCTCCTCTAGATGAAGAAGAAATGGCAAAAGCCATAGTAAAGGCAGTATCGGATGCTAAAATAACAATTAAATCGGTTAACATAGCCCTTCCCGAAAATCAGGTCTATACGAAAGTAATTGAGATGCCCAATCTCTCCGATAAGGAGCTATCCTCTGCTATTTACTGGGAAGCTGAGCAACATATACCGGTACCTCTGTCAAGTATATCTCTTGCTTGGAGCATTCTTAAAAAACCACAGGATAATGTTTCTAGAGAAAAAATGCAGGTTCTAATAGTTGGAGCCCCTGCTCTTTTGATAAATAAATATCAAAAAGTTATTGGTATGGCAGGTCTTAAGATAAAATTCATGGAGACAGAAATATTATCTATTGTAAGAGCATTGGTGTCCGGAGAGAGCTTTCCTCCCAGCATCATAATTAACATAGGCTCAATCAACACAACAATAGCGCTAATACGCGAGGGAGTTATGATTTTTACGTATTCGATACCTACGGGTGGTATGGCTATAAATAGAGCCATAGTTACCGATTTTGGGTTAACATCGGACCAGGCAGAAGAGTATAAAAAAACTTATGGTGTCTCAAAAGAAGCATTTGGCGGGAAAATAGGAAAAGCAACGGAACCAATCCTAAACTCCGTAATGAACGAAGTTCGCAAGGCTTTAGCATTCTACAGCGAAAAATATAAGAACGATGCGCCTATTAGGCAGATATTGTTAACGGGTGGAACAGCAAAGCTTCCCGGAATTGATTTATATTTTACAAGCAATACCAATATAGAAACCGTAATCGTGAATCCATGGAAAATAATCAGTGACCAAAGCTTACTTCCAAAGGCAATACTCGATAACGGTCCTGACTATACTATCGCCGTAGGTCTTGCGATGAGAGAATATGAAGAGTGACATAAATCTTGTTTTCCCTAATTCCGCAGAAGCTATAAAAGAGGAGAGGATAATCGATTTATTAAGAATGTCTGCGATAGTTTCGGTTTCTTTAACAGGCTTATTTTCAGTAGTACTCTTTTTAATTATCAGTCAAGTTTCACCTGCTTCTATCAAAGAAAAAGAGCAGGCAGCGCTAAGGGGTATTTTAGAGCTAAGATCTAAGGAGGCAAGACTCATTGTGGTAAATACAAAACTAGAAGACGTTGAAAAGATAATTGAAAAAAGACAAAAATATGAACAAGTCATGGAGGATATTGTAGGAGCTATTCCTCCTGATACTTCAATAAATAGTCTTGACATTGATAGTAAAAAAGTCTCTCTGACTGCT
>Ga0209542_10008221_pt1 | contig 19560 bp, 20 predicted proteins | sample RifCSPhighO2_01_FD_184028 | JGI IMG/M metagenome (GOLD analysis project Ga0209542, IMG submission 184028) | Soil microbial communities from Rifle, Colorado - Rifle CSP2_plank highO2_0.1 (SPAdes) (version 2) | ecosystem: Environmental > Terrestrial > Deep subsurface > Rock core/Sediment ...
CACCCGTTCGAGTCCGAGCTCGATCGTGCGCGGATGCAGCGTCTCGATCCACGCGAGCCAGTCGGAAAGCGTCCGGGGTTTCAGATAAGTAGAAACCATCTCAAATAAAAGATTCTAAATAAAAAGTATTTAGCCACAGAGGTCACAGAGAACACAGAGGTAAAACTGGTGTTTTTTCTCGGTGATCTCTGTGTGCTCTGTGGCCAATTTTTCTTTTTCTTAGATACTTTAATTTCAGGGGGATTCGGCGATACCGGATTCGGTTTCCGGCGACTCGCGCGGCTGGAGGCCGGGGCTGGCCTGGCGCGTGAGCAGCGCCAGCAGGTTGGCGAGCTTGTCGCGCATCTCGCGCCGGTCGATGATCAAGTCAACCGCGCCATGCTCGACCAGGAACTCGGAACGCTGGAAACCCTCGGGCAGCTTTTCACGCACCGTCTGCTCGATCACGCGCGGGCCGGCGAAGCCAATGAGCGCGCGCGGCTCAGCCACGTTAATGTCGCCGAGCATGGCGAAGCTCGCCGACACGCCGCCCATGGTCGGGTCCGTCAGTACCGAGATATACGGAATACCGGCATCGGTCAGATGCGTGAGCGCGGCGCTGGTCTTGGCCATCTGCATCAGCGACAACAGTGCCTCCTGCATGCGCGCGCCACCGCTCGCGGAGAAACACACCAGCGGAATTTTCTTCTCGAGACAAACATTGACCCCGCGCACAAAACGCTCGCCGACGACCGCGCCCATCGAGCCGCCCATGAAAGCGAACTCGAAGGCCCCGGCGACCAGCGGCATGCCCTTGAGCGCGCCTTCCATGACCACCAGCGCGTCGCGTTCGCCGGTGGTCTGTTGTGCCTCGAGCAAACGGTCACGGTATTTCTTGGTGTCCTTGAACTTGAGCGGGTCCACCGGGAACAGCGTTGCCCCGATCTCGGTGCGCGGCTGCGGATCGAGGAAGATATCCAGTCGTCGGCGCGCGCCGATGCGCATGTGATGCGCGCACTTGGGGCAGACATCGAGGTTGCTCTCGATCTCGGCGTTGTACAGCGCCGTGCCGCAGGCGGGGCATTTCTTCCACAGGCCCTCGGGCACCGAGGCCTTCTTGACGCTCTGACTCTTGATCTTGGGCGGGACCAGCTTGTCGAACCAGCTCATCGTCTTGCTCCGGTTGCGGATGTCGGCGTCTGGGTGGTCTGGTCCATCGCCTCGCGCAGGCGGGCGATGAAGGCCGGGACCTCGGTCAGGATTTTATCCGGATTTGCCGCCATTTCCTCCATGCGTTTGACCACGGCGCTGCCGACGATGACCGCATCGGCAAATTCGGCAACCTGCGCGGCCGCCTCGGGGCTGCCGATGCCGAAGCCGACGCCGAGCGGCAGCTTCGTGTGGGCGCGGATTTCCTTGAGTTTGGCCGCCACCTCGCGCACATCCAGGTTCGCGGCGCCGGTCACGCCGCGCAGCGAGACATAATAGATGAATCCGCTCGCGGCCTTGGCGATGAGCTTGATGCGCTCGGCCGGGCTCGTGGGCGCCAGCAGGAAAATCGTGTCGAGCCCCTGGCCCTTCATCGCCGGCTGGAACCCGTCCGCCTCTTCCGGCGGCAGGTCCACGGTGAGCACGCCGTCGGCCCCGGCGGCCGCGGCCTCTTGGGCGAAGCGCGCGTAGCCCATCACCTCGATGGGGTTGAGATAACCCATCAGCACCACCGGCGTGGTTTTGTCCTTGTCGCGGAACTCACGCACCATCGCCAGCACATTGGTAAGGCTGATTTTATGCTTCAACGCCCGTTCGGCGGCGCGCTGGATCACCGGACCGTCGGCCATCGGGTCGGAGAACGGCACGCCGATCTCGAGGATATCCGCGCCGTTTTTGACGAGCGCGTGCATCAGCGGCACCGTTATCCACGGTTCGGGATCGCCCGCCGCTATATAAGGTATGAGGGCGCGCCGGCCCTGCTGCCGCAACTCATCGAATTTCGGCGCGATCCGGGACATCAGAATTTGATTCCTTCGAGATCGGCCACGGTATGGATATCCTTGTCGCCGCGGCCGGAGAGATTGATCACGATGATCTTGTCTTTCCCCAGCTGTGGCGCGAGTTTTTTCGCATAGGCGAGCGCGTGAGACGATTCCAGCGCCGGCATGATGCCCTCGGTGCGGGTCAGTTCGTGAAACGCCGCGAGCGCCTCCTTGTCGGTGATGGAGACGTAGTGCGCGCGCCCGGAATCCTTGAGGTAGGCATGCTCGGGTCCCACGCCGGGATAATCAAGGCCGGCGGAGATGGAATGCGTCTCGACGATCTGGCCGTCCTCGGTTTCGAGTAAATAGGTGCGATTGCCGTGGAGTACACCCGGCTTGCCGGCGCACAGCGTCGCGGCATGCTTGCCGGTCTGCATGCCCTCGCCTTCCGCCTCCACGCCGTACAGCGCGACGCCCTTGTCCCCGATGAACGGATAGAACAGGCCCATGGCATTCGAGCCTCCGCCAACGCAGGCGACCAGCGCGTCCGGCAGACGGCCTTCCTGTTCCTTGATCTGTTCGCGCGTCTCGCGGCCGATCACGCTCTGGAAATCGCGCACCAGCATCGGATACGGATGCGGACCGGCGACGGTGCCGATGATATAAAAGGTGTTCTCGACATTGGTCACCCAGTCGCGCATGGCTTCATTGAGCGCGTCCTTGAGCGTCTTCGAGCCGGACTCGACCGGCATCACCTCGGCGCCGAGCAGCTTCATGCGATACACGTTGATCGCCTGGCGCTTCATGTCCTCCGAGCCCATGTACACCACGCACTGCATGCCGAAGCGCGCCGCCACGGTGGCGGTGGCCACGCCGTGCTGGCCGGCGCCGGTCTCGGCGATCACGCGTTTCTTTCCCATGTGGCGCGCGAGCAGCGCCTGGCCGACGGTGTTGTTGATCTTGTGCGCGCCGGTGTGGTTCAGGTCCTCGCGCTTGAGATAAATCTTCGCCCCGCCCCAGTTATCGGTCAGGCGCCTGGCGAGGTAGAGCGGACTGGGGCGGCCGACGTAGTGGCGCAGGTCGTCGGCGAATTCCTTCTGGAATTTCTTGTCCTTGCGCAGGCGTTCGTAGGCTTCGCGCAACTCCTTGAGCGGCTGCATCAGCGTTTCGGAAACGAAAATGCCGCCGTAGTCGCCGAAATGGCCGCGTTTGTCCGGCAGGTCGTAGGCGCTCATGCGGTTTGTGCTACGGCGTCAATAAAGTCGGAAATCTTTTTTGCATCCTTGATGCCCTTGGTCGCTCCTGCGCGTCCTGCGCCCGCGACATTTGTGCGTCCCTGCACATCACCCTGCACCTCCACGCCACTCGAAACATCCACGGCGAAGGGACGCACTTTCCGGATCGCCTCGGCCACGTTCTCCGGCGTGAGGCCGCCGGCGAGAATCACCGGCTTGCCCAGATCCCGAGGTATGCGGTTCCAGTCGAAGGCCTGGCCGGAACCGCCGGCCACATCGGCAATATAAGTATCGAGCAGCAAGCCGGTGGCGTCGCCATAGAGGCGCGCCATCTCGCGCAGATCGACGTCGGGTTTCATGTGGATGGCCTTGATGTACGAGCGGTGGTAGCGGCGGCACTGTTCGGGTTTTTCGTTGCCGTGAAATTGTATCAGATCGAGCGGTACGTGGCTCAGAACGCCCTCGATGGTATCGGGCGCGGCGTTGACGAAGAGACCCACGATCGTGATAAACGGCGGGAGCGCACGCGCGATTTTCAGCGCCTGGTCGGAATGAACGTGGCGCGGGCTTTTCGGGTCAAACACGAAACCGATCGCATCGGCCCCGGCCTGCGCCGCGGCGATGGCATCCTCGATGCGGGTGATGCCGCAGATTTTCACGCGCGTGCGCATGTACCCTCCGGAAGGCCGCGAAGCTTACCAAAGCCCGACAGCACGCGAAAGGCGCGGGAGTTTGAACATCTCGGGATACTCGATTTCCCGCAGATAAAGCCCGTCGGGCGCGGCGGTTACGCCGCCCGCGCGGCGGTCGCGCGCCTCGAGCACTTCCTTGGCCCATGACGGCTCGCGCTCGCCCGCACCCACGGTCATCAGCACGCCCGCGATGTTGCGCACCATGTGCTGCAAGAACGCGTTGGCATGGACGTGGATGTGCACGAACTCGCCGTGCCGTGTGACGTCGAGGGCACGCAGCTCGCGCACCGGGCTCTTCGCCTGACATTCGGCGGCGCGAAAAGAGGTGAAGTCATGTTCGCCGATCAGATGTTGCGCGGCTTCGCGCATGGACGCGACGTCGAGCAGACGGTATTCGTGCGTGACGCGCCCCGCGAGATACGTCGGGCGGATTGCGCGATTCAGGATTACATAGTGATAATGCCGGCCCGTGGCGGAGAAGCGCGCGTGAAAGCCGTCGTCCACCGGCGCAGCCCACAGCAGCGCGACCTCGGAAGGCAGATTGCTGTTGGCGCCGCGCACCCAAGAGTAGTCGCTGCGCACGGCGCTGGTGTCGAAATGGATCACCTGCCCCAACGCATGCACGCCGGCATCGGTGCGTCCGGCCACCGTCACCTGAATCGGCTCGTCGGCCACCTTGGACAGCGCTTCTTCGACGACAGCCTGAACCGTGCGCGCCTGCTCCTGCCGTTGCCAGCCGGAGAAACGGGAACCGTCGTATTCGAGAATGGCGGCGATGCGCATGGAGGACGTATTTTACCCGCTCGCCGCGGTTCTCGTGGAATAATCCCCGGGGCGGGACGTAACGACGCCGTTCACTCGGCGCCGCCGGGCGTCAGTATTTTCAGGGTCGTGGAATGATGCTCGCGCAGGTACAGCACCGCGGTCACCAGCGTGGTGGCGGCCACGAACACCCAGGGATGAATAAACCAGCCGAGTGCGGCGAGGCTGAAGTAATAGGCGCGCAACCCCTGATTGAAGTCCTTCGAGGCGTTGGTGCTGACTTCCGCGGCGCGCTGCGCGTAAGCGTTGTCGGCGGATTTGGGCGCGGCGCCGATCAGCACCGAGCAATAATTGAACTGGCGCAGCGCCCAGGTGAACTTGAAAAATGCATGCACGAAGATAATGCCGAGCACAAGCAGCTTCAGCTCCCACTGCACCAGCGTGGTCTTTTCAGCGAAAGGAAGCGCCCGCACGATTTCAATGGCGCGGTCGCTCGAACCGAGTATCGTCAGGAGCCCGACCATAACCAGCAGCGTGGTCGAGGCGAAGAACGACACCCCTTGCAGCAGGTTGCGCAGGATGTTCACGTCAGCGACGCGGTTGTCGCGCAGCACCATCTGACGCATCCACTCCTCGCGATGCGTGTGCATCACGGCGCGCAGCGAATGTTTACGCCAGGGTCCCCGGTCCGCGTACCAGGTGTAACCGATCCAGACGGCGGCGAACCACGTCAGACTCAGGATGTCAGTGGCTGGGATTTCGAACATGCAGGCCTCTCTTTTTCACGGTCCGGACGACACTGTCTCACGCCTTGAGTTTCTGTTCCACGAACCGTTTCAGATCATCGAGCGAGGGCAGCGGTTGATTTCCTCCGGCGTGATCCACTCCTTTTAAGTATCCGGCTCCGGCATGGGCAAACCGGCGAGTTTGCAGATCTCGCGCACCGGATCGCGCGGGAACAAACGATACAGAAACTTCTCGTACTCCTTGCGGTCGTGGAAGTGCATGCCGTGCTGCCGGCCGAGGGTCAGCACAAGTTGGCGCATGCTCGGATGAGTGCTGTATTGCTGATAGTAATCGTGAAAGTAACCGATCAGCCCCCAGCTCTCGTCGTAGAGCCGGACACCGTCCTGTTCCGCCATCTTTTCGGCGTACTCTTCGCTCCAGTCCTCGGCATGAACCAGAAACCCTTGTTCGTCTGTCTCGAATACCCGATCATGTACAACCATGTTCATTGGCCACCTCCCGTGAAATGCGTCCACCGTGTGGATGGTCGCAGTCTGAACTACTGCGATCTTTATTTATTTTACGCTTGACGTTCGTTCCATGGGTACAGACGAATGTGACACTAATAACGGTGTTATTCCTGCGCCTGCAGTTTGGCTCTTACCAGCCGCTCGAAATCCCCCAGTGAACCGCAACGATTGATTTCTTCCCGTGTGACCCATGCTTCCAGTGCGCCATTGTTCTTGCGAAACACCGCCGGTAATGTCACATCGCGTATGCCATATTGTTTTTCCAGCTCGTCGCGGTGCAGGAACTCCACCGGCATCCCAAGCCCGGCGACGAACTGCTTCCATTCGTTGCGCATGCTGAAAGTGGAATGCGTGATCGCGCAGAGATGGCAGGAATAGGTTTGCGGCGAGACGATCTTGTGGCCGATGTCGAGCAGCGTGTTCACGAACCCGCTGTTGGCGTTGTAGACAAAGATGAGGGTTGGTTTGCCCATATTTAAAGCTGGCCGCTTTCGGCAATGTTATAAGCCTGACAGCAGCTTACTCAAGCTCTGGGTCTGGGTCACTGGCTTCAGGCCATCCTTGGCCCTTTGCCATTCGGATCAACAGCGGAGGAATACGTTTAATTGCTCGGTTTACGCGCCGGGGCGTTATCGCGGCCGGGGCGCCGGCAACTGTCCGGATTTTCACGGCACTGCTTGCGGTGCTCGCGCATCTCTTCGCGCTTTGCCTTGCACTCTTCCGGGTTGGCCTCGCATTTGGCGCGCATTTCAGCGCGGCGCGACTTCATCTGTTCGCGCTTCTTCCGGCATTCCTCGGGGTTGGCGTCGCATTTGGCTTTCAGGTCCGCCGCGCGGGCTTTCATCTCTTCGCAGCGCTTCGGGTCCTGCGCACATTTTTCCTGCATGCGCGATTTCATTTCCTGGCACTTCTGCGGATTGTCCGCGCACCACTGCTGACGATCAGGTGCCGGCCCGGTTTTGCCACCATCATCAGCCAGCGCCACACCCGCGAACAGCCCCAGAAACGCTGGAATTAATACGAGGGAACGCATATAAGTATTCATGAAAAAAGAACTCCATTGGTTGGTTGCATCAGGATTGCATAACGCGGCAACACGCCGGAGGTTGACGGAGATGTTTTGTGTGCGCTGCGCACACCATTCAAAACCTAATTGCGGGTAGCTCCGCCCCTGCACCCTGGGTGACTTTCTTTTGTTCGGCTGAACAAAAGAAATGGACGAAAGAAAAGGCCGCCCGGGTCGCTCACCGCGCATACTTCGCGCGGTTCCCTGCGCGCCTCGCTTCAGCCGGGCGCAAAATATGCGCCTCGGGCTCGATCAAAAGTCTCGCGACATCCCCCGGCCTTGCTCGGTGCTCGGCTCGCGACGACGGGGTATGAAAATGACCCCGCCCTACTTCCCGGTAGCTTAACAATTCAGGTATCTAATCGGGTTTTGCGCACCTTTGCGCAGATAGTGTGCAACGCTGCCACCTACATAGTGCTGTAACAGCATAGACTCCACGCCATCAAACTGCCATCGCCTAGAAGGCTTACCGTCTCTTTCGACTCGTGATCGCTTCCACCCACGGATTTCATAAACCTGTCTTACAACTCCGTTGTACACCGCAAACGCATATTTCGCGATGTTCTTCCGTTTGCCGACTACCCAGCTTCGACGCGTTGTGTCATAAAGCTCTTTGGCGTTCATCGCTCTTTGATATTTTCGATTTATCACTATCAAGAGTGACGGCACGCGTATCGTAATCCGATGTGGTCGGTACCGTGCCACAAGCTCTTCGGCAGTCATCAATCCCCGGTCATTAGCTTCGTGGCCAGATACTTTATTTGTCAGAGGTAACTCATGGAGCCGATTAACGAGATCGATAACTGACGATTCAATCTCAAACGCTTCTTTCTCGGTCAATCCGTGTCTGAGCACCAGATGCTGAACAGAGAGCCCCTTTCTCCTAATACTACGAATTCGCTCAAGCTTATCCTCTGGTACGCGGTGCGTTAAAGCTGCATTTGAATGGGAAAAAATACGATTGCCCGTTCCTTTTCCAACATAGAAAATCCGCCCGTCGCGTGGATCGATTAGCACGTAAACGTAGTATCCCAACTTTTCTGTAACACCTGCTGGAAATTTCTTCATCGTTCCTCCAAAGAGCCGTGTCCAGTGCATTCACGATCACTGCGATAATTTGACCATAATTTTGGCATATAGCTTCTTAAAGACCGATCCCATAGGAGCGAGCCGAGCACCGATCAAGACCGGGCCGGAGAAAGTGTTTGTTGGTGTTCAAACCCCGTATGGCGCACCCGAGCACCGCCAGGCTTTGGGCGAGCGCCCCGAAGGGGTTGCGCACAGGAGATGCGCGACTGGCCCACGCGATAGGGAGGTCGCGTTGGGCCAGCGCCGGAACCCAAAGCCGCGGATGCGAGGATTAAGTGCGCCATCCGGGGTGCCCTTTCTTTTGGTCGCTTTTCTTTGGGCAAGCAATGAAAAGCGACCTGCCGTGGGTCAGCCACCCACAAGTAGCTTTTGAAATCGCGCGCAAAGCGCGCGACACCTTTTAAAGCCTGGATTCCCGCTTCCGAGGCTGTGTAAAAACTCCGGGACGCGAACGGATTTATCCACGCGACCAGAATGAATCTACCGTCGCGATATGAATAGCGCCACGCTTTGACGTAATGTAGAGCGAGAATGGTGTCGCTCTCCCACCGCGAGGTGGCACTCGCGAGTTTTTACACGGCCTGTTCCGCGGGAATGACGACAGCGTTGTTCGGTGGGTTACGGCAAAAAGCGCCTAGCCCACCCTACATGAAATATTTCCCGGATTCCGCTGCGCTCCATCCGGGCTACTCAAGCTGAATGCCCAAAACGTAAACGCCGCTTTTCAGCGGCGTTTGTGTCGAACAATCCGGCTTATGCCGTCTTCTTCAATCGTTTACTGGCATGCAAGACGGTATAGCCAATAATCTCATCACCTTCGTAACGGACGATGATGTCGTCATCGGTCATTTCACTGTCAGTGGCGACACTCGGTTTTTTGAAATTCACATAAAGTGTATCGGCTTCCGAATCATAAGTAAGCCACAGTGAATGCTGCGGGGTCTTGTTTACCGCGGGGATCAGTTTCAGGTATTCCTGAATATCGGTTATGGCCATAACTGCTTCCTCTTTGCCAAGGATCGAATCCGACGGGTTAAAAATGCTGTAATAATAAAACCATCATCTCCCAATTCACGGTAAACGACAACCATGTACTTGCCCGGCTCTATTTCACGGACAGCCAGCAATTCATCTTCCCCACCGGCCAGCACACGCTCCGGACGGGAAACCGTGTCGAGCACCTCTGTACGCAGGTCAACGAGCTCGCCATGCTCTTCAGCGATATGCGCCCAGCGCTCGTCTGTAAGACGTATTGTAGTTCCGTTCCTGGAAATAGCAGTGGCAGGCATTCCTTAAAATCCTTGTAAAAAAAACGCCGCTTTCGCGGCGTTTAGGTTTACTCCTTCACTTCAATTCCCTTCACTTCCTGATATCCCTTCGGCAATCTACCGCCACGCTGGGTGCGCTCGCCTTCGTAGAGATCAACTTCCTCCGGCGAAACCGTCAATTCGTCCTTGCCAGTATGGACAACCAGTGTCTGGCCCTCGCTGAAAACAACGACACCGGCGACGGCCTCCTCGCCCTTGGCGAACTTCGCCGTGGGAACGTTCAGGATTTTGTTGCCCTTGCCCTTGGGCATCTGCGGCAGTTGCTTGACCTTGAACACCAGCATCTGGCCGGTGGTCGTGACCGCCGCGAGGTAATCCTTTTTAATATCGGTCACGAGCTGCGGCATGAGTACTTTCGCGCCCTTGGTCGCCTTGAGCACTGCCTTGCCGGCCTTCTTGTTCGCGACGAGATCTTCGAGCTTGGCGACGAAACCATAACCGGCATCGGTCGCGAGCAAATATAAATCCTCGGAATTGCCCATCATCACGCCGGCCCAAGTCGCGCCGGAGGGCGGATTGAGACTGCTGGACAAGGGCTCGCCATGGCCGCGCGCCGAGGGCAGTTTGTGTGCGGGCAGCGAATAGGTGCGGCCGGTGGAATCGATGAACACCGCCAGTTGATTGCTCTTGCCGCGCGCGGCCTGGTGGAATTTGTCGCCGGCCTTGTAGTCGAGCGTCTTGGGGTCCATCTCGTGGCCCTTGGCGGCGCGCACCCAGCCCTTCTCGGACAGCACCACGGTGATCGGTTCCGTCGGCAGCAGCGCGGTCTGGTCGATCTGCTGCGCGGCTTCGCGTTCGATGATCGGCGAGCGGCGCGCGTCACCAAATTCCTTGGCGTCCTCGATGATCTCGTCGCGCACCAACTGTTTCAACAGCCGCGCGGACTTGAGCGTCTTTTCGAGATGGTTGCGCTCGCGCGTGAGTTCGTCCTGCTCGCCACGGATTTTCATCTCCTCGAGTTTGGCCAGGTGCCGCAGCTTGGTTTCGAGAATCGCCTCGGCCTGGATCTCGGTGAGCTTGAAGCGCTTGATGAGCTTGGGCTTGGGCTCGTCCTCGTTGCGGATAATGCGGATGACTTCGTCCAGATTCAGATAGGCGATCAGCAAGCCGTCGAGGATGTGCAGGCGCGCCGTGACACGCTCGAAACGGTGCGTGAGCCGCCGGCGCACGGTCTCGGTGCGGAACTTGATCCATTCCTTGAGCAGGTCCTTGAGGTTGTACACCCGCGGCCGGCCGTTAAGGCCGATCATGTTCAGGTTCACGCGATAGCTGCGCTCGAGATCGGTGGTCGCGAACAGATGCGACATCAGCTCCACGGGGTCGATGCGGTTGGAGCGCGGCACGATCACCAGGCGCGTCGGATTCTCGTGGTCGGATTCGTCGCGCAGGTCCTCGACCATGGGCAGCTTCTTCTGCTGCATCTGCTGCGCGATCTGCTCGATGACCTTGGAGCCCGACACCTGGTACGGCAGCGCGGTGATGACAATGGCGCCGTCCTCGCTTTCCCATTTGGCCCTGGCCCGGATCGAGCCGTTGCCGGTTTCGTACATCGCGCGGATTTCGCTCTTCGGCGTGATGATCTCGGCCTCGGTCGGATAGTCCGGGCCTTTGATGTGCTTGAACAGGTCCTTCAGACCGGCGTCCGGTTCCTCGAGCAGGTGCACACAGGCAGCGGCGACCTCGCGCACGTTGTGCGGCGGGATGTCGGTGGCCATGCCGACGGCGATGCCGGTGGTGCCGTTCAGCAACACGTGTGGCAGGCGCGCGGGCATGATCTTCGGTTCCTGCAGCGTGCCGTCGAAGTTGGGCGTCCACTCCACCGTGCCGTGTTCGAGTTCGGACAACAATATCTGCGCGAAGCGCGTGAGCCGCGACTCGGTGTAACGCATGGCGGCGAACGACTTGGGATCGTCGGGCGAGCCCCAGTTGCCCTGGCCGTCGATCAGCGGATAGCGGTAGCTGAACGGCTGCGCCATGAGCACCATGGCCTCGTAACAGGCGGTGTCGCCGTGCGGATGGAATTTGCCGAGCACGTCACCGACGGTGCGCGCCGATTTCTTATGCTTGGAGGCGGCGTTGAGGCCCAGCTCCGACATCGCGTAGATGATGCGCCGTTGCACGGGTTTCAGGCCATCGCAGATGTTCGGCAGCGCGCGGTCGAGAATGACGTACATGGAATAATCCAGGTACGCCTTTTCGGTGAAGGCTGCGAGCGGCAGGCGCTCGATCGAGGCCGCGCGCGGACGCGCGACCGGTTGCGCCTTGCCGCGCTTGCCCGTGGATTTTTTGCCCGCGGTGTTCTCCTTGCTGGAGGGTTTCTTTGCCATCAGCGTTTCGCTTCGGCGGTGCGTTTCATCGCCAGATTCATCAGGTTGAACGCCTTACGTGTTTTCACGGAAATAAAATGCATTATCAGCGATGCGAACACACCGGAGAAGTGCTCGCGCTGGATGAAGCGGACGCCCTTGATGCCGTTCGGCACGATGAAAAACGCCTGTTCGCGATCGAAGACACCTTCGATCAACCGCCGGCGGCGCCAGCGCAGTTCAGAGGCAGGGATAACTTTCACGACGAGTGGCGAGAATTTATATTCACGACCTTGTGGAAGGCGCGCCCGGATCTTCAGGCGCTGGCCTGGCGACAGGCTCCCATGGATGGAAACAAGGAAAGGGTTCCATCGCGGGTATTCGGGGAAATATGTCAAAACGCGCCACACCATTTCGGCCGAGGCGGCGATGTCAACGGCGGTCTTGATGGTCGGCACTAGATGACCTCCGCCTTGTCGCCATTCTTCTCGAGCCAGTTCTTGCGGTCGGACGCGCGTTTCTTGCCGAGCAGCATGTCGAGAAGCTTGTTGGTGTTGTCGCCGGACTGGATTTCTAGTTGCACCAGCCGGCGCGTCTTCGGGTCCATGGTGGTCACGCGCAGCTGATCGGGGTTCATCTCGCCCAGGCCCTTGAAGCGCGTGACCATTGGCTTGGCGCGTGAGCCGTTGGTCTCGATGCGCTTGAGTACCGCCTGCTTCTCTTCGTCATCCAGCGCGTAATGGATTTCCTTGCCCACGTCGATACGGTACAGCGGCGGCATGGCGACGCACACGCGGCCGTCCGCCACCAGCGGCCGGAAGTGGCGCACGAACAGCGCGCACAGCAGCGTGGCGATGTGCGCACCGTCGGAATCGGCGTCGGCAAGAATGCACACCTTGCCGTAACGCAGGCCTTCGAGATTGCTCGAGCCCGGATCGACGCCGAGCGCAACCGCAATATCGTGCACTTCCTGTGAGCCGAGCACCTCGGCGGATTCCACTTCCCAGGTATTCAGAATCTTGCCGCGTAGCGGCATGATCGCCTGAAAATCACGGTCGCGCGCCTGCTTGGCGGAACCGCCGGCGGAGTCGCCTTCCACCAGAAACAGCTCGGTGCGCGACAGATCCTGGGCCACGCAATCCGCGAGCTTGCCGGGCAAGGCCGGGCCGGTGCCAATTTTCTTGCGCGCGACCTTTTTATCGGCGCGCTGCCGTTCCTGCGCCGATTCGATCGCGAGCGCCGCGATGCGCTCGGCGTCGGCCACGTGCTGGTTAAGCCACAGGCTGAAAGCGTCCTTGGCCACACCCTGAACAAACAACGCCGCTTCGCGCGAAGAAAGCCGCTCCTTGGTTTGTCCTGTGAACTGGGGATCGCGCATCTTGAGCGAGAACACGTAGCTCGACTTGCCCCAAATATCCTCGGGGGCAAGCTTCACGCCACGCGGCAGCAGGTCGCGGAACTCGCAGAATTCGCGCATGGCGTCGGTCAGCCCGGCGCGAAAGCCGTTGATATGCGTGCCGTCCTGCGTGGTCGGGATGAGATTGACGTAGCTTTCCATGATCGGTTCGCCGCCCGCCGGCAGCCACACAATGGCCCAGTCTACCTCGCCATCGTCGCCCTTGTGGTGACCGACGAAGGGCTCGGCGGGAAGATACTCCCAGCCCTCGATCTGCGTCTTGAGGTAATCCTTGAGGCCGTCCTCGTAAAGCCACTCCTCGTTGTCCTTGGCGTCGGCTTCGTTCGTGAAGCTGATGTACAGGCCCGGACACAGCACCGCCTTGGCGCGCAACACGTGCTTCAGGCGCGGGACGTGGAATTTCACCGTGTCGAAGAACTGGGCATCGGGCCAGAAGCGGATGATGCTGCCGGTGACGCCTTTTTCCGCCTTGCCGACCGCCTTCAATTCCGAAGTCTTCTGCCCGTCGGCGTAGGACATGCGATATTCCTTGCCGTCGCGCCGTACCGTAACCTCGAGCTTGTGCGACAGCGCGTTGACCACCGAAACGCCCACGCCGTGCAGGCCACCGGAATAGGTGTAATTCTTGTTCGAGAACTTGGCGCCCGCGTGCAGGCGCGTGAGGATCACCTCGACGCCCGAGACGCCCTCCTCCTTGTGCTTGTCCACCGGCATGCCGCGGCCATTGTCCGCGACCGAGACCGAACCATCGGCGTGCAAGGTGACGTCGATCGCGCTGCAATGGCCGGCGATGGCTTCGTCCACGCTGTTGTCGACCACTTCCTGGGCGAGATGGTTCGGGCGGTCGGTCTGGGTGTACATGCCCGGGCGGCGACGCACCGGCTCGAGGCCGGTCAGGACTTCAATGGCGGAGGAATCGTAGACGGCGCTCATGGGTGGCGGATCGATAACGGTGGAAAATTATCAGGGCTGGTTTTTTAGCAGGCGCCGCAGGTCTTCCGGTGCACGCGCAGACCTGTGCTCGTCGCAGACATAACGGCGAAAAATATTATCGCGGAAAGCGTTGATCTCCGATCTCGGCACCGTCTGCCATTGGGGATTCGTGACCAGCGACCATGCGTGTTGTGAAGTACCGATGGCGTAGGTTTTGTATTGCCGAGTTTCGCAGCGGTACCCGTCGTAGAACACGCTGCGCGCGCCGGAGGGACTTTCCACGACGAGCGCGAACCGTGCGACGCGGTCCGGCGCGCGCGAAATGGATTTGGCGTCAATATAAATCTTCAGCGTAGCAGTGCTGTTCATCGGCACTTGGAGCAGATCGCGGTCGTCCGGATAAGGTGGCAGCGTGATCTCGCTTTCCTTCCATTTCTCCGTGTATTTCTCGTCGAAAGGGAATTCGTTCGGTTCTTCTCCGAACACGTCGCGCTTGGCGTGCAGGGGATGGGCCACGATGGCGAACGCCAGGGCCAGCAGCAGGCGGCTGATGGAAAATCGGCGGCTTCCAGTCCGTAAAGCAGAAATCCGGGAGGTCCCTCGCATCGGGCGCGCAGTATACAGCAGATGCGCGCGATGCACGAGGCACACGATCAGCCGCGAATGGCCGATCGTGCACGTAAACGATGCGTATCAGTTCGACAAATCCCGCGCCAGAGAATCGCGCGTGGCCGGCAGGATCGGATCGGTCTGGTGGGTATAGGCCGTATGATCGATACCCATGGCGATCGCCACACCCTGCTTGACGGCCTTGACCATCTCGGGGGTCAGTTCAAACCGCATGAAATGCACGGCGGAGGTTTTTTCCTCATCTTCGCGTTCCAGATCCTCGTCCACATGCGGGCGTACCGGTTCGAAACCCGCGACCCGGACCCAGACCCGGTTTTCGACGCCTTTCAGACGCTTCAGGGCCTCGCGGCGTTCTTCCACGTCCGGGAACTCGACCATGAACGTCGCCTTCCAGTTGCTGCCGTCCGGGATGAGCGGGTTGTAGGCGGCGAGCTCGTCGTTGATGCCCTCGGCCTCGAAAATACGCTCGATGCGCAGCATCTCCTGAACCTGGTACTGCATGGTCATCCGGTCCTCGAAATAGAGCGTGGCATTCGGGCCGATGACGACCTGGCGGTGCTGCTTGTGCGCCATGACCTCGGCGCGGAGCCGGGGCCGAAGCTCGGCATATTTCTCGAGCGGATAGAGGTCGTTGCGTGTCAGCTTTTTCATGGCGTTGCTCTCGCTAAGTTGACCGGAAATTTGATTCATCATTGACTCACTCCTTGCTCTTGTGTTCGAGGCCGGTGATGGGTTTTTTAGTGAACAGGTAATCCCGCAGCTCCTTGGAAAATCTCTTGTCGTGGCGGCGGATCCACTCGAGCACCATCGCGGCGTGCTCCTTTTCCTCATCGCGGTTGTGCGCCAGGATGGCGCGCAGTTCGACGTTCTTGCAGGCATCGACCCGCTGGTTGTACCAGTCCACCGCCTCCAGTTCTTCCATCAACGACACGATGGCGCGGTGCATGTCCCGGGTTTCATCGGACAGATCTTCGGGGGCCTCATGATAACCTTCGTTTGCCATAACGTTCCTTTTTCACGTGGATTAGAGGCCGTAGGCCAGGCGCAACAGCGTCAGCGGATGCTCCGGCTTTTTGCCTGCCCGCAGCCCGTTCTCGATCTGATGCCCGGCCATGGGGCAATCGCTCGAATAATGATCGGGGTTCGCCTGCTGCACGCGATTCACCACGGGGCGGCAGATTTTCATCGAGGCCTCGTGGAACTCGCTCTTCACCGCATAGGTGCCGTCATGGCCGGAACAGCGTTCGATGGTCTCAATCTTGGTGCCGGCAACGAGGTTCAGTACCTCGCGGGTCTTCAGGCCGATGTTCTGCACGCGCAGATGGCAGGGTACATGATAGGCAACGGTGCCAAGTTCTTTCTTAAAATCGGTTTTCAGTTTGCCTTCCTTATGGCGCAACATGAGATATTCGAAAGGATCGAAGATCGCACGCTTGACCTTGGCGACATCGGGATCGTCTGGAAACATGAGCGGCAATTCCTGCTTGAACATGAGCACACAGGACGGTACCGGCGCAACGATATCCCAGCCTTGGTCCACCAGTTTCGCCAGCACCGGGATATTCGCTTCCTTGGCGCGCGCCACGGACTCGAGATCGCCCAGTTCCAGCTTGGGCATGCCGCAGCATTTCTCCTTCTCGGCGAGCGTCACCGGAATACCGTTATGTTCGAAAACGGCGATCAGGTCTTCGCCGATATGCGGCTCGTTGTAGTTGCCGTAGCAGGTGGCAAACAGCGCGACCCGGCCGCGCGTGCGACCGGCCGGGGTGGCAGCAATGCCATTGCCCTTCCGGTGTTTGGCACGCTTGCGCAGGGTCTTGCTGTGATACTCGGGGAGCAGAGCCTTGGGATGCACACCCAGCGTTTTATCCAGGGCCTTGCGCATGACGCCGGATTTGTTCGCGGCGTTCACCGCCTGCACCACCACCGGAATGCCGGCGAGTCTGCCGACCAGATCGGTATTCGTGAGCAGCTTGTCACGTGTCTTCACATCGCCCTTTTTAAACTTCACCGCCTTGGCGCGCAGCAGGAGGTGCGGGAAATCCACGTTCCATTCATGCGGCGGGACGTACGGGCACTTGGTCATGAAACACAGGTCGCAGAGATAACAATGATCGACGACTTGCCAGTAGTCTTCCTTCTTGACCCCATCGACTTCCATCGTGGACGAGTTGTCCACCAGGTCGAACAGCGTGGGAAAGGCCTGACACAAACTGACGCAGCGGCGGCAGCCGTGACAGATGTCAAAAACGCGCTCAAGTTCTTTCATCAGCGCGTCTTCGTCGTAAAAACCGGGGTTGCGCCAGTCGAGCGCATGACGCTTCGGTGCCTGGAGGCTGCCTTCGCGTCGATCGTCACCGGCTGGGGTCATGATTCATTCCTTGTACAGGGACTATATGGGCACACCACAATCGGGGCCGGCGGACCGGCCCCGATCTAGGCTGACGATTTACTTGCCGAGAGTGTCCAGAGCCTTCTGGAACCGGTTGGCGTGCGAGCGCTCGGCCTTGGCCAGCGTCTCGAACCAGTCGGCGATTTCGGCGAAACCCTCGTCGCGCGCGGCCTTGGCCATGCCCGGATACATATCGGTGTACTCATGGGTCTCACCGGCAATGGCAGCCTTCAGGTTGTCAGAAGTGACGCCGATCGGGAGGCCGGTGGCCGGGTCGCCGCATTGCTCGAGATACTCGAGGTGTCCGTGGGCATGGCCGGTTTCACCTTCGGCGGTGGAGCGGAATACGGCGGACACATCGTTGTAGCCCTCTACGTCGGCCTTGGCAGCAAAATACAGATAGCGGCGGTTGGCCTGGGATTCACCGGCGAAGGCGGCCTTAAGGTTGTTTTCGGTCTTGCTTCCTTTGAGTTTTGACATGATTGACTCCTCGTTATCAGGCAGTTAACGGTAACATTATGAATCTAAAAATGATTTCAATCGAATGGTTCGATTTAGAACAATTCTAGATTAGTGAAAAACCCCTGTCAACAGCGGACTTTTCCAGCTGGCTAATTCAATGGAGATTGGTTGGAATGTAGCTATCCTTAGTTTCAAGTGCCGCGCACAGACCATTTACCGTGCTGGCCACATTCCAGGCGCCATTACCCCGGCAAAGAATTCGCGAGGGCCGGCAGCACGAAAGCTCGGTAAAAAATTGAGACCGCATCGTTCCAGCGCAGGGGTTTGATTGCGAACTTTCCGAAAAGCGCGGGGAACCAGGAGGAAAAATGATTTGGCGCAGCAGGATATCTAAACTATATTTGATTGACCCGGCGCAAAAGCAGTGACGCTTACCTGATTTCACCACCATGGCAACCGCAAGCACAGCGACGAATCTGAGTGGCCTGGCGCTGAGGCTGGTACGCGACAACCTCCTGAGCCCGACCGACGCCGAGCGCATTCAAGCGGAGGCGCTCAGCAAGAAAACCTCCTTCGTCACGCAACTGGTCGAAAGCAAGAAACTCGACAGCTCCACCATCGCCAAGGTGGCGTCGGAAGATTTCGGCATTCCGCTGTTCGAAATCAATTCGCTCGACCTGGAGATGGCACCGGTCAAGCTGGTGGATGAAAAGATCATCCGCCGACATCGCGTTCTGCCATTATTCAAACGCGGGACAAGACTTTTCGTTGCCGTCTCCGATCCCACGAACCTCCAAGCACTGGATGAAATCAAGTTCCATACGGGCCTTGGCACCGAACCGATTCTGGTCGAGGAAGCCAAGCTCGCTGTCATCATCGAGAAGTCCCTGGACGCCCAGGACACCAGCCTTGCCGATCTGGCGGGTGATGACAGCCTGGAAAATCTCGAGATCATTGCCGGCGAGGAAGACAAGGAAGGTGGAAGCACCGGCGGTGAGGAAGGCGTTAACGATGCCCCGGTCGTCAAGTTCGTCAACAAAGTGCTGATGGATGCCATCAACCGCGGCGCTTCGGATATTCATATCGAGCCGTACGAAAAAACCTATCGCGTGCGTTATCGCCAGGACGGTATGCTGACTGAGATCGCCAATCCCCCGCTGGCAATGTCCGCGCGTATTGCCGCGCGCCTGAAGATTCTTTCCAGGCTCGATATCGCCGAGCGTCGCGTCCCCCAGGACGGCCGCATGAAAATGCGCATCTCGAAGAATCGCGCGATCGACTTTCGCGTCAGCACGCTGCCGACCCTGTGGGGCGAGAAGATCGTGATGCGTATTCTTGACCCGACTTCCGCCACGCTGGGCGTGGAAAAACTCGGGTTTGAGGATTTCCAGAAACAACTTTTTCTTGAAGCCATCAATCGCCCGTACGGCATGGTGCTCGTCACCGGTCCGACGGGTAGCGGCAAAACCGTTACGCTTTATACCGGGCTGAATATTCTCAACACACCGGATAACAACATCTCCACCGCGGAAGACCCGGTGGAAATTAATCTGGCGGGCGTCAATCAGGTCAACATCAATGAAAAGGCGGGGCTCAACTTCGCCTCGGCATTACGCGCTTTCCTGCGCCAGGATCCGGACATCATCATGGTTGGTGAAATCCGTGACCTCGAGACAGCCGAAATCGCCATCAAGGCGGCGCAAACCGGCCACATGGTGCTGTCCACCCTGCACACGAACGATGCGCCTTCAACGCTGACCCGCCTTGCTAACATGGGCGTGCCGCCATTCAATATTGCATCGGCCGTCAACCTGATTATTGCCCAACGTCTGGCGCGGCGTCTGTGCACGCATTGCAAGAAACCGATTGATATTCCCAAACATGCCCTGCTCAAGGCCGGGTTCAAGGAAGAAGATTTAGGCGGTTTGGTGATTCAGGGCGCCGTCGGCTGTGACGCCTGCAATGGCGGTTACAAGGGGCGCGTGGGCATCTATCAGGTCATGCCGGTTTCCCCTGCCATCGGCGAGATCATCATGAGCG
>Ga0209542_10008222_pt1 | contig 19559 bp, 21 predicted proteins | sample RifCSPhighO2_01_FD_184028 | JGI IMG/M metagenome (GOLD analysis project Ga0209542, IMG submission 184028) | Soil microbial communities from Rifle, Colorado - Rifle CSP2_plank highO2_0.1 (SPAdes) (version 2) | ecosystem: Environmental > Terrestrial > Deep subsurface > Rock core/Sediment ...
GTTGCGGCCTGTGGCAAAAGCGTTTGGGGCTGGGTCCTCGATGATATAAACTTTTGGCTTGGGGAGCCCGGCGGTGATGGCCAAATTCTCTACCAAGTTGTGCAGGTCTGGGAACTCGGCTTCCGGCGCCTGCCGTGCGCCCGCCAAGCCCACCACTATTTTGTCGCTCCACCAGTAGCTCAAGACATTCATCACCAATGCAAAAATAACTGCAATAATCAGTATGCCGGGGTTGTTAAAGTACCACGATACTACCCACCCAACGCCTACAACTATGCACAAAAAAACACCCAGTAAAACCCAGGTTTTTGCAATATTTTCCGACTGGTGCGTGTAGAGGGTGGCCATATAATTTTGCAATATAAAGCTTACAGGACAGCGGGAATTTCCTGCTGATAAATTCCCTCGCTTCGTCGCCGTCGCTCCTTAGACTGTCCTCTAAGCTTTAAATTGCTCCACAATTATAAAGAGAGGTGTTTTGCACAGCGGTTAAAATTTGACTGCGACCGGCTCGCGCGCGGCTCCTTCCCTTTCGCCCAGCTCAAAAAACTCGCGCGGTTCAAAGTGGAAGAATTCCGCTATGACGTTGTTTGGGAAGCTCTCTATAGATGTGTTAAGGTCGCGCACGTTGCCGTTGTAAAAACGGCGCGCGGCCTGGATTTTATTTTCAGTGTCGGACAACTCGCGCTGTAGTTCCAAGAAGTTTTGGTTGGCCTTGAGATCTGGGTACGCCTCGGCAACCGCAAAGAGCGATTTTAGCGTTTCACTCAAAAAGTTTTCCGCCTTGCCCTTCTCTGCAACACCGCCTGCATCCATTGCCGCCGCGCGCGCGGCGGTCACCTTTTCAAACGTGCCTCTTTCGTGCTTGGCGTAACCTTTGACCGTTTCCAGAAGGTTAGGTATAAGGTCGTATCGGCGCTTAAGCTGTACGTCGATATCGGCCCACGCCTCCTTGGCGCGGTTTACCATGCGGACAAAGCGGTTGTACATGGCAACCACAAACAGCGCCGCCACAGCAAGTACCCCTAATATGATGTAAACCCAGTTCATACTAAAAGTATACCATTAATTTAGTAGTCCATATCCCCCATCCCGCCGCCCTGCATTGTGGGCTCTTTTTCATCTTTTGGCTCTTCGGCTACGGCCGCTTCTGTTGTTATAAGCATAGCGGCGGCGGAGGCGGCACGCTCGAGCGCTGTGCGCGTAACCTTAACTGGGTCGATGATGCCAGCTTCCATCATGTCGGGTACTACCTTCCCCGATACGGCATCGTACCCGGCATTACCCTTGCCCTCCGAGATTTTAAGCACCGCAACGCCCGGGTCAAAGCCGGCGTTTTGTGCAATTTGGCGTAGTGGCATCTCGAGTGCCTTTAGCACAACTTCGTAGCCGATGCGCTCGTCGGCAGTCATTTTTTCTTTCGTCTTTGCAAAGTTTTCTTCTATCTTTTGCGCGGCCCGCACCAGTGCGGTGCCGCCGCCGGCAACCACGCCCTCCTCTATTGCGGCCTTGGTTGCGTTAACCGCGTCTTCAATCTTCAACTTGAGATACTTCATCTCCGTCTCGGTCGCCGCGCCAACACGTATAACCGCCACCCCGCCCGTAAGTTTTGCCAGCCGCTCCTCGAGCTTTTCTTTGTCAAACTTTGATTCCGTTTTCCCAAGCTGTTCGCGGATTTCTGAAATGCGCTTTTCTATATCTTTTTTACCCCCCTTGCCTCCAACGATTACTGTAGAGTCCTTGGTAGCCACAACGCGCGCGGCGCGGCCGAGCATTGCAAGCTCTGCGTTTTCAAACTTGATGCCGACTTTTTCTGAAATGACCTGCCCACCGGTCACTACCGCAATGTCCTGAAGCATCTCCTCTTTTCGGTCGCCGTAGCCGGGCGCTTTAACCGCCAACACGTTGAACGTCCCGCGCAGTTTATTGAGCACAAAAGTCGCCAGGGCCTCGCCCTCTACATCGTCGGCGATAATAACCAGGTCTTTTTTGCCGCTTCCGGCTATCTTTTCAAGCACAGGAAGGATTTCCTGCACGGATGATATTTTTTTATCTGTTATTAGTATCGGTGCATCTTTCATTGAAGCTTCCATCCGCTGTGCGTCCGTTACCATGTATGCGCTCACATAGCCGCGGTCAAACTCCATACCCTCCACAACCTCCTTTTCTATCCCCAGCGATTGCGACTCTTCCACTGTTACAACTCCGTCTTTCCCCACCTCGCCGATGGTGTCGGCTATGATGGCGCCTATTTCCAACGACTCGGCGGCAATAGTGGCAACCTGTCGGATCTCCTCGTCTCCAGCAATCTTTTTTGCAAGACCGCGCAGTGCCGCCACCGCATCGGCTCCTGCCTTTTCTATACCTGAACGTATGCCCATTGCGTTGAGCCCTGCCTCGGTATGCTTCATCCCCTCCTCTACCAAAGCTTGCAATAGAACCACCGAGGTTGTGGTGCCGTCACCGGCGATGTCATTTGTTTTTTGGGCCACCTCTTTTACTATCTCGGCGCCCATGTTTTCAAACTTATCGCGAAGCGTTATCTCCTTTGCTATAGAAACACCGTCGTTGGTTATAGTCGGGCCGCCGTATCCTTTGTCGAGCGCAACGTTGCGGCCGCGCGGGCCCAAGGTTACCTTGACGGCACCAGCCGCTTTGTCGATGCCCGCCTTAAGCGCGCGGCGAGCTTTTTCGTTGTATAGGATTTGCTTTGCCATAGTGAGATTCCAGAAAAATTAAAAGATGTAGGTAATGCTGTCTTCTCGAATAAGATAATACTCGGTGCCGCTGATTTTTATTTCCTCATACCCGTATTTGGAAAACATAATACGATCGCCGATAGCTACAGAAATAGGAATAATTTTACCGTCGTCGCCTTTTTTGCCGGGGCCGACAGCCACAACGGTTCCCTGCTCGGGCTTTTCCTTGGCGGTGTCCGGGATTATGAGGCCAAAAGATGTTACTTCCTCCGGCGCCAAGGGTTTTACCAACACGCGATCGCCATATGGCAGGCCGAACGCGCCCTTTTTTGCCGGCTTTTTTGCAGGCGCTTTTTTGGATTTGGACTTTGCCGCTGATTTATTTTGCTTCTTTTTCATAGGAAAAACGCGTTGATAATGCTGGTAAAAACACTTGCCGCAGAACGAACGATCGGCTCCACAATAGGCAAAACCGCCGTCCATGTCAAGCGACGAGCATGGTTGTTGCGGTTTTTTTGGCGGTATGCTATCCTAGACTCACATGACGCTTGGCGGCCTGTTGCCGTACATACAGTTGGTGCTCGCAATACTTATTATCATCGCCGTACTGCTACAGCAGACGGGCGCTTCTTTGGGTGGCGCGTTTGGCGGAGATAACTTCTCCGCCGGGTATCATACGCGGCGCGGGATGGAGAAAAATCTCTTCTATGCGACCATGGTCATGGGAGTACTCCTAGGCGCGCTGTCGTTCCTCGCACTCCTCATACAATAAAAAGTAAGACATAATGAAACATCTTTGGCGCAGTGCCTCCCGGCCCGTGTATGTGCCGTTGTTTGATACAGCGGAAGGTCTATATCGCTCCTTTTCTGCAAGCGGGCGGGCTCTATTTCTCTTTTTTGCGGGGCTGCTTATCGTAAGCGTCGGTGGACTCATATATATATTGAACGGCTCGCTACTCGTGGCCACCCCCGGGTACGGTGGGAGTATATCTGAAGGCATCGTCGGTAGCCCGCGCTTTATCAACCCTATACTCGCACTCTCCGACGCCGACCGAGACCTCGCAACCTTGGTGTACTCCGGGCTTCTGCGCGCAACTCCAGATGGCGACTACTTGCCCGACCTGGCCGAGAGCTATGACATTTCAGACGATGGCAGGACGTACACGTTTGTCCTGCGCAAAGATGCGACCTTTCACGACGGGTCGCCTGTCACCGCCGACGATGTCGTCTTCACAATCGCAAAAACACAAGACCCGGTAATCAAAAGCCCGGTGCGTGCGAATTGGGACGGCATCGCCGTTGAAAAAGTCGATGACTACACAGTGCGTTTCGGTTTAAAAAGCGCCTACTCCCCTTTTGTTGAAAACATGACTCTTGGCATACTCCCCAAGCATCTCTGGCAAGGCGTTAGCGGTGAGGAGTTTCCATTCAGCGTACTTAACACGTCGCCAGTAGGGTCCGGGCCGTTCAAAATTAATACAATAGCGCGCACTCCGGCAGGAATCCCCTCTTCCTATAACCTTAGTTCATTTAAAAAATATGCACTAGGAGAGCCATACCTTACACGCCTGACACTCCGTTTTTACCAAAACGAAGAGTCCGTGGTATCGGCGCTGAGGGCTGGCGAGATAGAGGCCGCCAGCGAGCTTTCTCCCTCCTCGCTTGAAAAACTGCGGAGTTTTAACATAATTCGCTCGCCGCTCAACCGCGTGTTTGGCGTCTTTTTTAACCAAAACCAGTCCGAGGTACTGCGTGACATCACCGTGCGACAGGCACTCCAGATGGCAGTGGACAGAGACTCACTGGTTGTCGAGGTTTTGGGGGGCTATGGCGCCTCGCTCGAGGGCCCGGTGCCGCCGAACATTCTCGCCGGCAGAGGCATATCCACAGCCGCCTCGACCGACACGTCTAATCAAGTTGCAGACGGAGCGGACCGCGCTCTTCTGGCACGGCAATTTCTCATCTCGAAGGGGTGGGAGCTTGGAGGCGATGGGGTGTTGTCTAAAACAACCGGCACCGGCAAAAAAGCGCAGACCACCAGACTCGCATTTACATTTTCTACCGGAAACGTACCGGAGCTGCGGGCCGCGGCAGAGTTTGTGCATGCCGCATGGGCGCGCATGGGAGCCGATGTTGATGTGCAGATTTACGACCAGGGAGATTTGTCACAAAACGTTATACGCCCGCGCAGGTACGACGCGCTTCTTTTTGGCGAGGTAGTTGGCCGCGAACTCGACCTATTTGCCTTTTGGCACTCGAGCCAACGCAACGACCCGGGGCTCAACATCGCGCTGTATGCAAACTCCACTGCCGACTCGGCCCTTGAAGATCTGCGAAAAACGGCAGACCAAGACGCGCGCGCCGTGCTATATAAAAAGTTTGAAGCGGAGCTGGCCAAGGATATCCCTGCAATATTTCTCTATGCGCCGGATTTCGTGTATACTATCCCTCAAGACGTATACGGGCTCAATGTGGGCTTTATAGGAACTCCAAGCGACCGCTTCCTCTCTGTGCAGAGTTGGCATCGGGAGACAGACTACGTGTGGCCACTATTTACTAATCGATAGGTGTAATGGAACAACAGAAAAAATCTTTTTTGGGAAGAGAAAAACGCGGCGGCCGAGGAAACCGCGGACATCGAGGTGCTCTTTTGCGTAGAGGCGGCCCACGCCCGCACCAGACTCCGCCGCCGCGACAAACGCACGAGCGCGGCGTTGGAAACGGCGAAGAAAAACAGCTGCCGCCGCTTGAGCCAGGCAACATACGCATTGTCCCTTTGGGCGGTGTGGAGGAAATAGGCCGCAATATGACCGCGATTGAGTTTGGCGACGACATTATCGTCGTTGACTGCGGCTTTCAGTTTCGCGACGGCGACACGCCAGGTATCGACTACATACTTCCAAATACCAAATATCTGGAGGACAGAGCGCAAAAAATTCGCGGGATATTTATAACACACGGCCACCTCGACCACATCGGCGGCATACCCTACATAATAGACCGCATCGGCTACCCTATAATTTACACACGGCGCTTGACCTCGGTGATGATACGCAAGCGGCAAGAGGAATTTCCACATTTGAAGCCGCTCGACATCAAAGAGGTGGAGGCAGAGGAAACCGTGCGAGCCGGGGAGTTTAAAGTGCGCTTCTTTGAGGTTACGCACACAATACCCGACGCGATGGGAATTATAATCGAAACACCATTCGGGCTCATGGTCTTTACAGGCGACCTCAAGCTCGACCATGTTGACGGAGTCCCGACACAAGCCGAGGAGGAAGAGTTTGCATTCTTCAAAGACAAAAAAGTGCTGTTTTTGGCGGCAGATTCGACAAACTGCGAGAGGCCCGGGTTTTCCATACCAGAGAGTACGGTCAAAAAAAATATGGACGAAATTATCGCGACGGCACCGGGGCGTCTTATAGTGGGAACCTTCTCCTCCCAACTGGAGCGCTTGATGCGCATTATTGAGCAGGCCGAGCGCGTGGGCCGCAAAATTTTGGTAGAGGGCCGCAGTATGAAGGTAAACATAGAGATAGTTAAGCACTTGGGTCTCCTAAAGGTGAACGAAAACGTATTCATAGGCCCGGAACAGCTCACTAGCATTCCAGACAACAAAATACTTATACTGGCCACCGGCGCCCAAGGCGACGAGTTTGCGGCGCTCATGCGCATCGCGGTTAAAACACACAAGCATGTCAAAATAAAGAAGGGCGACACCGTTGTGCTCTCCTCTTCCATAGTGCCGGGCAACGAACGCGCCGTGCAAAAACTGAAGGACAATCTTTCTAGGCAGGGCGCGCGTATCATCCACCGCGAACAAATGGACATCCACTCTTCCGGCCATGCCAACAGAGACGAGACGTTTTGGATACATCAAAAAATAAATCCTCGATTCTTTATGCCGCTGCACGGCTACCACTACATGTTGCGCGTGCATGCCGACATAGCCAAAGCTTGCGGGCGCAGCGAGGACGAGATAGTGGTTCCCGACAACGGAGCTGTTATAGAGATACAGGACGAGGGGCAAAAAATCGTACGCCTTAAGGAAAATGCGCCAAACAGCTTGCGGATGGTGGACGGTTTTGCCATTGGAGAGATGCAGGAAGTAGTTATACGCGACAGGACGGTGCTTTCGGCCGAGGGTATGTTTGTTATCATCGCAACCGTAAACTCCCGCACAGGAAAGCTGCGCAAAAGTCCGGATATTATCTCGCGCGGCTTTGTGTACTTGCGAGAGAGCCAAGACCTGCTTCAACAGACCCGTATCATTGTTAAAAAGACGATAGAAGACACCACCCACGGCCAACAGCCGGTCAACTTCGACTACGTCAAAAACAATGTAACCGATGCGGTAGCGCGTTTCCTCTTCGAAAAAACCAACAAACGCCCCATAGTTATCCCCGTGGTCTTGGTGGTATAAAGTTGACTTCTCTACCTGCCTGGAGTTACAAAGAGGAAGGACGGTACAAAAGGGCGGCAAAAAAAAGAGAGGCGTAGGACATGGCGCGGATTAAAAGGCGGTGTATATGCCCCGTATGCGACACAGAGAGGCCGGCAACGATTGGCAAAGACGGTCGGCTGACCATTGACGGTCATCGTCCTTCTTTCAAAAAAAGTGAGGAAGTCTGGCCTATAAACAGTAGAGGCGAGTGCAGGGGGAGCGGGATAGATGTTGCAGAAGGTGAGCTTGGGTCATTGTTTTATGCAATAATCCACGAAATCTTTGGAAAGATCTATACTAAACATTTCCATCCGTGACTACTACCTGTTTCTTTAATCCGGCATTGGCGAGCGTATACTCCCCACACTTCGCAATAAGGCGGAGTGCGGGGAGTGTTTTGTTAAAATCAAAGATGACTGGATAGCAAAACGCCCCTCGATTTCTCTTGGGGCGTTTTGGAAACCGTTCGAAATATCGAAGGATTATGCTGCTTTCGGACGAGCTTCAGAGACCGTGAGCGTGCGACCGTCGAACTCTTTGCCATTCCACATGTCGATGGCTTTGTCGGCGTCCCCGTCATTGACCATCTCAACAAAGCCAAAGCCCCGTGAGCGGCCGGTCTCGCGATCCGTCACGACAGAAGCAGTGGCGACTTCGCCCGCTTGGGAAAAAGCATCTTTCAGCTCATCCCCGGTAGTGCGGTACGGAAGGCCGCCAACAAACAATTTGCGTGCCATATATTACGCGAAACACGAGATCTAAACTAATACTGTTCGCGTAAGGCGACCCTCCTCCTGCCAAACTGCACTTGGAGTGCGGCTACCGGAGACTTAACTGCGAACGACCCCACATTAGCACAAGTGTATAGAAACACAAGCAAAGCAGTATTGCTTCCAACGTTCTACATTTCCAAGCTGGCTGTTACCACCAGTCGTTTGGTGTACGAGCGCGTGTCTTTGTCCCACACGCCTTCGCACGTGATAAGTACCACCTGCGATGACCCTTCTGTTGTAAATATAGTTTCCAACGGAGCGGAGTCTACCTGGTAGAGGTCCACGGCGCGCACCACATAGGTAAGCATGCGCCCCCGCTCATCCGCGACTACTATCCTTTCACCGATGGAAATGTCGGTAAGATGTTCAAAAACGCCCGCCATCCCGAGTGCATTGTTTACATGCCCGGCAAATACTGCACTGCCCGCCTCTCCCGGCTTTGCACCGAGCGAGTACCATGCAACGTCGGTAAAATTTTTAGGCGTGCCCATCGAGCCGTCCGGTTTTTTGCCGACCGGCTCTACAGCTGCATCAACGCCGATTGCACTAACAATAATACGCGACGGGAAGAGTGCCGCAGTGGTGGCCGGTGACTGTCCAGCAAAAAAGGGTGAGGTTAGTGATAGGTTGCCGATAGTCGCAATGGGAGCAAATGCAACTACCCCTGCCGCAGTGCCAAACACACCTTGGGCAAGGCGTGACGTAGCGTCTGCCGCTCCAACTAGAGTTACAAACAGTCCCACAATGGCTGCGACGGTACGCAACCGCGGGGAAGCTTGCGGAGGCTCAATTATAACCCCCGACCTAGCCGAGTATAGAAGCAGAAGCTTTTCTGACATACGGAAGTACGAATATGCCTGCGCCAAAAAGAAAGACTACGGCAAGCGCCATTGATGCGCCATCAACTGGCCCAAAGCCCGTGTTGGGGAGGCCGGGCAGGGTCACGTAGGAAGAGGACGTATACACCGCATTGGATGGCGCCGCGGGAACCGCGGTGCCTTGAGAATACACTGCGGAAGGGGCGACAGCGGGAGTGATACCGGAGACTATCGAATAGACAGGCGCTCCCGCTATAATGTTTACAGTGCAGGTAGCACTTTGCGAGCCGCTTGTGACAACGACAGTTTGTGTGCCGTACGACTGCAACACTACGGAAAGCACCTGGCCAACACTAAGGTATGTGCGGTTAGGAGTCGTCCAATTGTAGGAGCCACTGCCGCCAACCGCGTTAAACGTTGCCGCATTGCCCGCCGCTACCGTCTGGTACGACGGTGCGCAAGACAATGCTGGTAGCTGGTATGTACAACCATATGGGCCCACTGTGCATGGATATGGGTATGGTGTCGGGTACGGAGAGTAGGATGAGCCGCTCATGGTTATAACGCACAATTCGTGCTCGCCGACAGCGATGGAGCCCGAGCACCCGGACGAGTAGCTGGGTGTGTATCCGTACATATCGCCGCTTACGTATACCGAGTATGAGCCGGAGCCAAGCAACACCGGAGACCCATTCCGTGAGCCAAGGAGGGTTGTTGGAGAAGGATTTTGCCCGGAGACCGAAACGGTAAAGTCTGACGGCTGGCGCTGTGTAGTGTTGTAGTAGTTTCCATAGGACGGCGTTTGCACATACACCAAGACCCCTGCCGGGCCGGTTGTGGCGCCGCAGCTGTCGATCCCCCACCACGCGCCAAAGCTGGTGTCGCACCACCATGGAGTGTCGGCTGAGGCAACCATAGGAGCTATAGAGATCGCCGAAACAGCCAAAAGTGTTGAAAATACTACAGATTTTATGAATGTAGACATGGAAAAGTCTTGCGCTGCAATACGGATAATAAGGACCAACAGAGAGCAAATCTGCCCCTATCTTACAACGTATTTTTTAAAATGCAAGAGAGCGCGCCGAGCGGCTAAAACCCCGCCGGCAGGACGAGCGATTGCAAGAATGCCGGTAACACCAAGGGGAGTATGAGCAATGGCACTACAATAAGTCCAATGGTCACCCATAGCGTCCACAAAAAATAGTTGCGCATCTTCTCAGCCGATGCATGTACGCTGTCTAATTTGCCGGAAAGCTCGGCAAGTTTTACCTCCATGCGGTCTAACTGCCCGCCTTGAGTAGTATCGAATGGTTCTTGCATACGGTAAGTATACTGCTAGTGGGTAATGAATACACTCACGGCGAGCATGAGCGATACCCCGATGAGAAACAGCAGAATGTGCTTGACATAGTGCAACCGCTCGTATGAACCGCCTATCGAGTGCGGAATTAGGTCCGTGAGTACCACGACTAACAGCGCTCCGGCGGCAAACCCAAGGAGAGGAGATTCAAGGTACTCGAATAGCTCGAGAAAGAAAAACCCTCCTACAGAACCAACAAGTATGGAACTCGAGGTAAAAAAATTGAGTGAGAGCGCTTTCTGCGGTGTGTATCCTCCTTTACGTAATATAAAAAACTCGGAAATCTCCTGAAGGACTTCGTGGATGAGTATGCTCGCCGTCGTTACAACACCAAGTGCTACGCTTACCGAAAACGTAGCGGCAAGGAGAACGCCATCACCTATGTTGTGTATGCTGTCGCTCACTAAGATCCTCCGCGGATTAATGCGTGTTTCGACCGTCTCTGCGTGCATGTGTAGCGCTGGCAGCAACTTAAATACGGTCCATATAAAAAGAGCTCCAATGAGTATCCATGTAAAACCCAACACCGCTTGCCCCGCATGTTCTATTGTTTCAACTGAGAGTCGATAGACTATCACCACAAACACACCCGCAGAAAAGCTGATTAAAAAATCCAAATTCCGTTCAATTATTTTTTCTGCTCTCTGCCACAGAGAAAACACCCCCGCCAAAGAGGCGAACATCACGAGCAGAGATGCCGCAAGAATTTCGATCATTTATTAGTAGTGGTGTTGGCGCAAACGCGCAAGCGATGCCCTACTGTGTCTCTACTGTCGCCGAAGAGCTTGCAGAAAGCTCTCGAATACCTTTAAGTATTGTTGTAATGTATTTGCGCGCATTAACAAGGTCTTGATGTGCCTCCTTCAGGTTGTCGCGTCCCTCTGTAAGAGCTGCTTTGTTGGCCGCCATTTTGTCCTTGTCGCCATTGTCCGGTACGAGCGTTGCGGTAACGTCTACAGCCGCCTGTGCCTTTGCTTGAGCATCGGATATTTTGGCCCCCATGTCAGACAAAGTTGCAATGATAGCGCTGACGTCTGCGCCGGCATTCTGCATCTCTGTCAGGCGCGTTTGTAGCTTGTTGCCTATACCTATCATTATGTTTATTGCCGTTGCGGTGCGGTCGGCCATAGCGGCAATGTGCGTCTGCGGCATAATCAGTGCGAATATGCGATATAATTTTGTTATAGACTGGACGTCTGTCTTGAGCGTGTTTAGGTCTGTGTCTCCCTCTATTTTTACCTTAAGCGCAGTCAGTGCAGTTATTTGATTTTGTATGTTGGTGTCTAGATTGGCCTTAAACTGGTCGGAAATTTTCGTCACCCCGCCTATGCGTACATTTATTTTGGTCAATGCCTCGATGCGACGCTCTATTTCTTGCGCCGCCCTGGTACGCGCCTTTTCCATACGCGCCGTGGTGGTTGCGGAAAGTGTTGCTCCTACGCCCGCATTGGTGCGGACTTCGGCATTTGCGTTAACATTGGCGTTTATATCTGCGCTGTTAAGCTGTGCCATTGCAAACACCGGTACCAACAGAGGCGCTCCGATAAAAAGTGAGATAAGTATCTTTATATAGTGTGTGCGTGTCATATAATTTCGTGCAATGTGATTAATACTCCTGCTGTATTGCTGTATCGTCAATACTGGCATCGACGTTAGCTGAGTCACTTTGAAGAGCTTGGAGTTGTACGTCAAGTGCGGCGGCATCTTGCTCTATAGCGGAAAAAGAGGTGTCGGTAACTGCCGTTGGTAGGTCGCTGGTTTGTACCTGATCTCCGGCCGCTTGGTTGTCGGCTTCATCTGCATTTTGCATCTGTGCCGGGCCTGCCACACCAAACTGCTCAAGCATGCCGCTCCACCATGCATACACTCCCGCTACCGCGACGACTATAAGCACTGCTCCTATCCATTTCATCATATTAAAAGACGGTTAAGGGTATGATTAATTATACGCGTATACCCCAGTATACACTACACTGCTGATTTGCAAGCCCTAGAGCGGTACCACTTCCGTGAGCTCGCGCTCTGGCGCTGGTATAACACACAACACCTTGCCTGCGACCTTAAAATCTTCGTGCAGGACTATTGGTTTGTACTTTGGGTCTTTAGACTCGGGGTAAAGTATAACAACTCCGTTTTTCTTTTCATACCGCTTTACGGTAACCATGTCGCCAACAATGGCCGCCACCTTGTCGCCGTTTTGTACCCGGTCGGTAAATTGCACCAAAATGTAGTCACCATCGCGGATGCCGGCATCTACCATGCTCTCGCCCACCGCGCGCACGGCAACAATGTCGCCGGACTCCTCGACGATCTTTTTATCCACCTCTAAAAACTCGTCATACTGTTGCTCCGCAAAAAGAGAGAGGTCGTCGCACCCGACATTGGCCACCACCGGCACCGAGACTGTCCCCCACCCGCCGTCGACGTTGCGCAGCTCGATGTTGCGCCACGCATTGCGGCGGCGCACCAAGTAGCCCTTTTGCTCCAAGGACTCCAGGTACTGCACCACGGTGCGAGTAGACTTGAGCCCCAAATTTTTGCGTAGCTCCTCCAGTGTGGGCGGCTGGCCCTTGGCTCCTATGTAGAGGCGTATATTCTCCAGCACGCGCTTTTGTTTGTATGTGAGAGGTGTGTACATATACACTTAAATTAACACATCTTTCGACGTGCAATACACATAATACACCTGTTCTGTGGATAACTATAGAGCGTGGGCGAGTCTTCTTCTGTACAAAAATTTGCGCGCCTCTTCCACTACAACGACAGAGAAAGCTACCGGTATAATAATCAGCCACTCAAAGATACCGAGCGGCGTGGTGTGCAGTATAGATTGCAAAAAAGGAGTGTACACGGCTGCCACTTGTAGTGAAATTATAACCGCGGTCGCACCAAGAAGAAACGGGTTGCTTAGCGGATTCATGCGGAAAACAGACTCTGTTTCTGAGCGGCAGTTCCACACATTAAACCACTGGAAAACGGCGAGCGTTGTGAGCGACACGGTAAGCGCCTTGGCCATGTCTCCAGCCGCCACAAAGTGCGAAAAAAGTAGCAGCGTCCCAACCATCATGGGGGTCGACATTAAAACCATTCGCTGTACGGAGAGAGAGTCTATCAGTTTCTTTTTGTGCCCGCCGAACTTACTTGAAAGCAGATTATTTTCCTTGGGCTCCATGGCAAGCGACACATCAAGAAACCCGTCGGTGACAAAGTTGAGCCAGATTATCTGCACCGCAAGGACAGGTAGCGGCAGCCCCACAATGAGCGCCACAACAATGGTGAGCGCCTCGCCCACTCCGGTTGAAAAGAGGTATAGAATAACCTTTTTTATCGTCTGATATATGCTCCTACCCTCTTCAATTGCGGAGACTATACTGCCAAAGTTATCGTCCAAAAGTACGATGTCTGCCGCCTCTTTAGCAACTTCGGTGCCGATACCCCCCATCGCCACCCCGAGGTCGGCCGCCACCAAAGAGGGCGCGTCGTTGACGCCGTCGCCGGTCATGGCCACTACCTCGCCTCGCTTTTTGTACGCCCTTATTATGCGCAGTTTGTGCTCCGGAGTTACCCTGGCAAACACGGAGACATTGTCTAGTTGGTTAGTGAGCTCGGTGTCGGCAAGTGCGTCGATGTCGGCACCGGTGAGCACCCTTTCCCCAATATGGTATATTCCCGCCTCTCTAGCCACGGCTCGCGCCGTGGCGGCATGGTCGCCGGTAATCATCACCACCTTAACGCCAGCACTGCGCGCCCGCGCCAATGCGCCGTGTACCTCCTTACGCAGTGCGTCTTTCATGCCAAAAAAACCTACAAAAGTAAGCTTCTGTACAGACTCTCGCGTTATGTCGCTTTGCACCTTGGCGCGCACCGCAAGCGCCACAACACGCAAACCCTCTTCCGACATATGTATAAAAACCTCTTCGAGCTCTTTGCGCTTTTTTGCGGAAAGCGGGCGGGAAGCGCCATTTTGCCAGATAGCTGTTGAGTGCAGTAGTGTCACCTCTGGCGCTCCTATAATCGTCATCTGTTGAGTTCCTGCAATGTTGTGTGCTGTCGCATGATATTTAAACCTGTTGTCAAAAGGAATTTCCGCGACCAGCGGATTTTCTTGCAAAAGAGCTTCTTTATGCAGGCCGGCTTTTTGCGCCGCAACCAAGAGAGCCGCTTCTGTCGGGTCTCCGGCAATCCGCCACTGATCCTTCTCTTTTGAAAAAAATATCCTGGCGTGCGCACACAGCGCGGCCGACTTTAGCGCATACATAAATGCAGGGTGTTGTCGAGGATCTACTACCCCCTCTCCAAGAGAAAAATTGCCAGTGGGTTCATACCCAACCCCGCTTACAGTAAAGAGCTCTTCTCCCACCCACACTTTTTGCACTACCAGCTCGTTTTTGGTCACGGTCCCTGTTTTGTCAACCGCTATGACGCTCGCTTGGCCAAGCGCCTCAACCGCTTGCAAGCGTTTTACTAGAGCGTTTCGTTTTGACATGCGCCACACTCCGGTTGCCAACACCAGCGTCATAACAATGGGGAGCCCTTCCGGAACAAGAGAAACGGAGAGAGATACGACTGTTATAAACATTTCCTTGACTGTGTGGCCGACTAAAAAACCATATACAAAAAGCGCCGCGCTTAATAAAAGTACAGAGGCAATCACAACACGAGAAAGGCGGCGTATGTCTTTTTTAAGAGGAATTTCCGAGTCTATGGTTGCTATCTTTTTTGCAATTTTCCCTATCGCTGTCTCAAGCCCTACGGCAACCACAACCGCAAGCCCGCTACCGGAGACCACGTGCGTCCCCATAAACACCATGTTCTTTTGTTCGGACTGCGGCACATTTTTTGCGGTAAGTACATGCTCTGTCTTTTGTACGGAGCCGGACTCACCGGTTAGCGACGCTTCGTCTGCTTGGAGACTTCTTACTGACACCAAGCGGGCATCTGCAGGAACTTTCTCCCCCTCCTCGAGCACAACCAGGTCGCCTTGTACTACACTGCTGTCCGCAATCTCCATCTCCTTGCCGTCACGCAATACAGTTGCGGTTGTCTCCACAAACTTTTTAAGCGCCATGAGCGTGTTTTGCGCACGCCCCTCTTGCACTGTGCCTACGGCCGCATTAAACAAAAGGAGTGCGGCTATGATTGCACTGTCGACTGGCTCTCCCGCAAAAAACACGATGGCGCTTGCCCCAAAGAGAAGGTATATAAGCGGGCTTTTAAACTGCTCAAGAAATATGGTCAGATAGGAAGCCCTGCCTGCCTCGGGCAGTATATTTGGCCCATACTTTGCCAATCGCGCCGCGGCCTCATGCGCGGAAAGGCCCTGCTCGCTCGTTTGTAACTGTTTGCGCACCGCAGAGGCGGTGTGCGTGTGCCAACGTTTGTCTATAGCTTCGTTCACCCTATTGATAGTACATCAAGATGCGAGGCCGAAGAAATCAGACAATGAGCTCTTCAATATGTTTATCTTTCCGCTCTATTTTATGTATTATTTTGTTGATAGTAATCAGTTTGCGCTCGGCAGCCACCATACTCCACAGACCGACACACACCAGTACTGTGAGCATTATGTAAAACGGCATATTGAGCCAAGCCCAGTCGCCTCTAAATGTCCATTGGTTTGCCAGTATTAAAAAAGCGATTGAGAGTGCTCCGACAAGCGCAGCAACCCCTGTGCGCATTATGGAAAGTTGTGTGCGCAACTGCGACATAAGCACCTGCAACTCGGCTAAGGTAAGCTCTTCTCCGTCTTTGTCTAGAGTGCTCTTTTGCACACAACTATTATACATCGAGTGACAAAGTACGTAATACACCTATCGGATGCCGCTGTCGCAACTAATGGCGATTCCAACATATCCATATGCCGGCACGGTAACTTGTTGTGTAGTACAGCGCGGCAAAGGAGTGTTGCCCGGGCCGGCGGCTACCAGATAGTCGCCAGGCGGCAATGCCACCTCAAACTCGCCGGTTTCTGTGCTCTCCGTTTGAGCAAAAGCGTGCTCTTGGTCGCTGGCGCGGTAGATTGCCACCGTTGTTGCATAGGGGCGGTCATCACACCCCGGCTGTGGAGGGTTTTGCATCACCGGGCACGTAGGCCCTAGCATCACTACCCCGCGCACACCCGACTGGTACGGAGCGATGCTCCCGTCGGTATCATCGGTTGGCGTAAGAGTCTCTTCTGGCACGGTCGGTACGGCGGGGAAAGTGATTGTGCCGAGCCCACCCTGTTGCCACGCAACAATGCCGAGCACAGCAACAAACCCTGCCAACAGGATAATGAGTATTGCGCTAAATCCGCGCGCACGCAATGTCATAAAGAAATTATTATAGCATCTCGCGGTTGGAGGTGATCCAGTCCATCAGTTTTTTGCGATGCTTGTCTACCGTCCACTCGCCGCCCTCTTTAAAAAGCTCTTCGTGCGTCTCTTTAAACTTCTGCAAAATCTTAGCGGAGGCGCGCGGAAAAGATGCGGGAATGTTTTGGTTGTAGTATTGGACGAAAGCGGAGAGCTGTTTTGGTATAAAATTAGCTTCGTCTTGGCTGTTTTTCTTAGTCTGCACGCTTGCACTTTATCACACTTTTCCATTCCTTTCAAGGCATCATAGAGGCGTCTCCTATATGATTTTTACACCTACTACAAACTTTCAATGAAAAAGGGCGGCGCGTCACGCGCCGCCCTCTCGGATTTCAGTTGAAGGACCAAGCTTGAGCCCTTCCTGCCAGAGAAGTTTAGGGATATCTCTTGAGTGGATCAAAAACCAGTTGTGGTTATAATCCATGGTGTAATTCCCATCGTCAAACCATGTAGAGAATTTGAGCACTATCTCCGTATCCACTTTCCCTTGCTCAAGAGTTTTTGGTGAAATTATATATCCTTTGAAATAGATACGCCCTCGCTTATTCCAAGCTGGCACTCGGGAGGAACAAAGCTCGTTTAGCTCAACGCAATGCGAATACCCTTCTTGGCGGAGCATTTCGTGAGCTTGTTCATCACCAAGAGGCATCAATCTAGGTTTTGAAGTTCGAAAAATCATAATCGCCATCAAACCCAGAAACATAACGAACAGCAGCTTCTCCATTGTATCCTCCATACATCTGCTAGGGGGCTCCAGTAAACTTTAAAGTTGCCCACGATTAGGATCAAAGTAGATCGAGCGATCCGATCGAACACTACCATACTCATATAAAAAATCAATAGCTCTCGGTAATGTGCAAGGACATATGGCGGAACCCCGTACACTCGGGAAATGGCAGTCCATATGGCAGAAACAATTAGGGAGGAGCGGTTGCGATGGGTACTCCCCATTGCGGATGGTCGAACGAATGTCAGCGAAGTAATGAAGGTGTGTCCGCACGGAAGAAGGAGCGTCGAGCGGTGGCTCGCGGCATACCGAAAGAACGGCGAGAAGGCGCTCGAGCCGCGCTCAACGAGGCCGAAGACCGCGCCGAATGAGACGCCGATCCGTATCAAGGAGGAGGTCATCGCGCTCCGGAAGAAGAAAAAGCTCTGTGCCCTGAAGTTGCACTGGAAGCTCAAGAAGACAGGCCTCGTCGTCCCAGTGCGCACCATCGGCAAGATACTCAAGGACGAAGGACTCGTCAGGAAGTACCGCGTGAAGCGGGTGAAGTACAAATATCTCAAGGCAGCACTGAAGCCCGGCGAGCTCATCGAGATCGACGTGAAGCACGTACCGGGACTTGTCGCAGGCAGGCCATATTTTCAATACACGGCCATCGACGTGGCCTCACGATGGCGGTACCTGCGTATCTTCGACGAGGAGTCGTGCTTTCATTCCGTGACGTTCTTCGCCGATGTCATCGAACGATTCCCGCATCCCATCACCGGACTCAAGACCGACAACCACTCCACATTCACGAACCGATACACCGGTACCAACAGACGCTCTGACATGAACGTGAAGACGCTCCATGCGCTCGATGTGTTCTGTGCCGAGCGCGGTATCGCCCACTACCTCATCGATCCGGGGAAGCCCGCGCAGAACGGTACGGTGGAGCGGTCGCACGGGTCCGACCAGAAAACAATCTATGAAAAGAAAGTGTTTTCTTCACTGAAAGACTTGCGCAGAAGGGTCCGCCGGTGGAATATTGAATACAACGATCTGGAACATTGCGGATTGAACGGCAAGACGCCCAATGAAGCGCTCGCCGATTACAAGCTAATTAGTCCGCCAAATGTCCTTGCCTAAAACATCTCTGTACGATAAAAGTTAGGTAAGGAGATTATGTACAATGGCGGTACCTGCTTCGTGTCAATACATCATACAACCTCAAACCGGCGACGATCGCGTAGGTAGGAGAGAAACGCAAGTGCGGCGAACAGTGCTGGTATCCAGTAGCCCGGCAGGTAGAGTTGTGCCATGCCCCAGAGACTTATCCATTGGATAGAGACCGTGCCGGTTACGGTTGCGACGGAGTCGAGAAGTGTCTGGTCTTCTGTCTGCACCGCAGTTTGCCACTCTTCCGCATATTTTATATTTTCGTCTGCTCTGTTTAGCTGTTTCGAATATGAAGTGTTTTCATCGGCAAGTTGCTGCTTGAGTGATGACAACTCGTCCGATATTTGCTGTATTTGTACTTGTATTTGAGGCGTCGAAGGTTCAGCCCGCAACACAGCAAGCAACTGTGCGTCCGCATCTATCTGCGACTGTAGCGACTTTACGACGCTTGCGTGTGCGTTGACGAGCTTTTGCCGAGCCGTTTTGTAGTCGGCGAGTTCAGCATCGGCCTGTTTTTGCTGCTCTTCAATATCCTGCTTTTGCGGCAAAAGATTCTGTGACGATATATTGACCGTAAGGAATCGGCTTCCAACCAAACTCTCAAGCTCGGTTCGAAACGCGTCGTATTTGTTCACCGGGACCGCAAAGCTTACATAGCCATAGCGCTGCGAGCTCGACTCCTGGTCTATGCGTCCGCTGTACCCGCGTACGGTCGTCTCCACGCGGCGCGTGAGCTCTTGCACGTCGCGGGTATACATTGAAGCGTTATAGTTTACTTTCAAAAATTCTCGCGTGTCGGTGATGGGAACATCCGGATTGTAGTATGGATATGGGTAGGGGTATCTGTCTCTGTAGTACGCGTCCGGGGCAATCATCCCTTGCGAGGATCCTGAACCATAAGATACGCTGTCGTCCATCATTGGCATACCAGAAGCAGTCTCGGACACCGACGTTGTGTATCCTTCGCCATATTCCATCATCCCAACCCCCATTGGTAGCGGGTACCGCGCGCTCGGAGTGGAGATAGCAATAAATGTAATTACAGCGAGGGCTGCGAGAACTATCGTAAGCCATGATATGTGACGCGGCTTTAAACCTTGCGGAGTAGGTGTGTCTACCATACCAACAATACTAGCATATATCCGAGCTTCGTGTGTCCGGCGCAACTGGCCTTTGAGCCTCTTTTTTGCTACCGATTTTATCTGCTTCCCACTTCTAAAATTTTGGATG